>VOFC01000616.1_pt1 | contig 38000 bp, 62 predicted proteins | sample 5384161 | NCBI WGS metagenome assembly VOFC01 (sample SAMN12384722, study PRJNA508395) | human gut metagenome | isolation source: healthy gut B | host: Homo sapiens | reverse complement strand
CATCCAGCGTATTATTCTGTCTCTTTTTCTTTTTTATATCCATGCTGGTTCAGCCATGATGCAATTGCACTCATTCCCATATTGGTATGGATAAATTTATCATAGATCAGCCGGATTACCTCTGCCTCATCTTCTGCAATCTGAAGTTCTCCATTCACCAGTTTATAACCATATGGGGCAAATCCACCGTTCCATTTTCCTTCTCTTGCTTTCTGTTTCCGTCCTTCCATCGTCTGCACCAGAATATTCTCACGTTCAATTTCTGCCACAGCTGACAAAACGGAAATCATCAGTTTTCCACTGTCTTTAGAACTGTCAATGCCATCCTCTACACAGATCAGATTTACTCCAAAATCCTGCATCCTCTGCAATGAATTCAAAACGTCCGCAGCATTACGCCCAAATCGTGACAGCTTAAATACCAATACAAACTGTATATTATCTGTACCACTTTCAATATTGTCCAACATCCGTTGAAATTCCGGTCTGCCTTCTACACTTTTGCCGGATTTTCCTTCATCCGCAAATTCCTGTACAATCTCCATGTTCTGATACTCTGCATATTTTCGCAGTTTATCTCTCTGAGCATCAGACTGTAACCATCCACCTGCATGGTGGTGGAGACTCGTATATATACATAACATCTAATTTTCTTATTTTTCATTAACATTTACCTCATTCATTAGAGTTTTTATTGTCCCAACTAAATTTTATCATTTGTTCCAACCGTATTCAATACTTGATTTTCATAAATTTTTAAACCCAATTGACATATTTTTTCCAAAAACATATAATAATGATAGAGACAGAAAGACCTGTCATCGTAAATATTGCCCGCCCACCGTTGGCGGCTTATAAGTGATCGGCTCGAAAATATTGTTCGCTCACCGGAAGCGTCTAATAAATATCCGGCTCGAAAATTATTTAGAATTATTTCTTTTTCGATATTGTGTTTTTATCGCGCATTGCATATACTATAAATGCACAAAAAGCCAGAAAAAGAGGAGGTGTTAGTATGGCTACTTCAAGTATTACTCATAATTTTGTCGTATCCAATCCAAAAAGCGTAAAACGTTTTGTCGCAGCGATTGACGAAGCCGATCGTGACCGCACACCAAAGCAGACACTTCCCGGACGTCAGTTAACGAACCCACAGGAAATCTTAGCTTTAATGTCAAAAAGGAAGAAACAACATGTCTGATAAATACTTTACCGTTAATATTCGGGCATATTTGGATAAAGACGAACCGACATATATCGGAGAGGAAAGTCTTTACGACTTGCTCTCCGATTTTTCTTGTCCTGAAAAACCCCGATGTGGAATACTTCTTATTACATAATGCGATTGAGTTTACCAAAAAGATCAATCCATCACTTATCTGGTATTTGATGCCGAAGATGCTTCATTGGTTGGCTATTTTTCCCTTACAGTAAAACCAATTTCTGTCCAGGCTTCAAATATCAGTAAAACAATGGCAAAGAAGCTGTCCCGTGTCAGTATTCTGGATGAAGAAACACAGTCTTACACCACAGCAGCTTACCTGATTGCCCAGTTAGGAAAGAACTATTCTCTTCCAAAGGAAAAACGGATTCCAGGGAACATTCTACTGGGATTTGCACTGGAGACCATATCCAATCTCCAATATTCCGTAGGCGGTGTTATGGAATTTCTTGAATGTGAGGATAATGAATTTCTTCTGAACTTTTATACGCAGAATCATTTCAAAGCCATTTGACACTCGTATTACTTCTTCCCAGAACAATGAGCCACATACTCTTCATCAGCTTTTAAAATTTATCTGATTGGAAATACACGAAAAAAAGCGACAGCCCTGAAATTTTTATCTCAGGAAGCTGCCGCTTCTTTTTTTTCATTTTCTTCTTTTTTTCTCCTGTCCATTGTTTTCCTTATCTTCCTCCAGTTCCCGGAGCAGCTCTTCGCCATATTTATCTATCATCCGCACAAGAAAATCAATGCACCGTTCAAATTCTATATTCTGTTTCACAAGCTTCTCCTTCCCTGTTTTTTATTCTGTGGTCATTCTACAGGAAAGTTTCTGGCTTCTCATTGAACAGAAATTGAGAGTGAATTGACTATTTCTCATTTATTTTGGTTCATATAATTGAAATACCATTGTCCAGAACATATGTTTGTGTTATGATATAGGAAGTTTAGTACCTAATACAAACAGAATTGATACGAAAAGGGGGATTGCGTTTGGATCGATGCGATTTTAGCTCTATAATGACATGTTTGAAAAATCATATCAGCGAAAGTAACCAGATGAACCAGCCTGAATTTTTTATATGAAGTATTTGAGGATTTTATGGACAGCCCGGAAAGCAAAGATTTTTCTTTTGACAATGGGCTGGTCTGCCGGTGGATGACCGGACAGGCGAAGATCAGTCCCAAAATCTGCACTTACTATGCAAGACAGCAAGCAGGAAAAGCTGGCTGAAACACTGCAGCATAATCTTATACCATTAATGACCGACTGTAACAAAGCACTGCAGGATGTTTATCTCCTGTTCATGCAGGATGCCACAATCTCCGAAGCAAAAAAGAAAAAGCTGGCAGCCCTTTACAAGCCGATTGATTCACGGCTTCTCTTTCTGGCAAAACTGATCTCCTTTGGTATGGCACGCCAATTTATCAAACGGGACACCAGAAACCAAAAGCTGCTTGCAGGCGGCTCTCTCTCCCCGGTTATTCTGGATTACATCATGGACAGTGAAGTTCCCAGACCATGCCGCCATTTTCTTGGAAGAGAAGAAGAACTGGACGAATTACATACAATGCTGGAAGAAAACAGCAAAAGTATTTCTCTATGGAATTGCCGGGATTGGAAAGAGTGAACTGGCGAAAGCATATGCAAAAGCAATACAAAAAATATTATACGAACATCCTGTATGTGGAATATGCCGGTGATTTACATCAGGCTGTCACAGACATGGATTTTACCGACGATCTGCCGGAAGATGGGGAAGAAGAACGTTTCCGGAAGCACAACCGGTTTCTCCGTTCTCTGAAAAATGATACACTGCTCATCATAGACAATTTCAACGTCACTGCCACGCAGAATGGTTTTCTGCCGGTGGTTCTGAAATACCGGTGCAGGATTCTATTCACGACCAGAAGTAAATTTGACGGACACTGTATCCTGCAGTTAAAAGAGATCAGGAATCCAGCCAGCCTGTTTCAACTGGCAGCTGCATTTTATTCTGAAGCAGAAGTACACCAAACACTGGTGGAAGAGATTATAGAAATCGTCCATCGCCATACCTTTGCAGTAGAGCTGGCTGCAAAACTGTTGGAAAATGGGATTTTACCTCCGGAGCGCTTGCTGGAAAAGCTACGTGAAGAAAAGGCATCCCTTGAAAATGAAGATAAAATCAGTGCCATCAAAGACGGGCAAAACAGCAAGGCTACTTACTATAACCATATCCACACTCTGTTTTCTCTTTATTCCATATCCGTGGAACAACAGGAAATCATGCGGAACCTTTGCTTTCTGCCTCCTGCCGGTATTTCCGCCCGTATTTTTGCTGACTGGCTTAGATTAACTGACTTAAATGACATCAATGACCTGATTGAAACAGGTTTTGTACAAGCAACTACACGGCATACAATTTCCCTGCATCCGTTGATTCAGGAGATTGCCCTTTCAGAAACAAAACCTTCGGTCACAGCCTGCCATACTTTGCTTGATTCTCTGCAAAAAATATGTCTGATGCATGGAACGGAAGTCAGCTATTATAAAAAACTGTTTCAGACAGTCAGGAATATCATGCGGATGATGGAAAAAGATGATCTGACCAAGTACCTGCTGTTTCTTGAGGATGTCTTCCCATATATGGAGAAATACCGTTACAGGAAAGGTACGAAAGAGATTATCCTGGAGATGAAGCAACTTTTGAAAGGGAATGAAAACGGTAGTGCTACCGACCGTGCATTATTACTGGACTATCAGGCATGTATGGAAACAAAGCCGGAAAAAAGCCATCAAACTGGAAAAAGAAGCCCTTGCACAGATCAAAGAAATCACAGAGGACAATGCCCACCTTGTCTCCAACCTTCATGCGAATCTGGGCGGTCTTTACCGCATGAATGGTCAGGCAGAGCTTGCAAAAGAACACATGGAAAAGGGTATCTTCCTGCTTGAGCAGTACCAACTGCTTTATACCAATGACAGCATTCCCCAGATCAACAATTATGCTGCCTTATTGACAGAATTGCAGGAACCGGAACGGGCAATGGCTGCTCTCCAGAAACTTGCCCAGATCATCAAAGAATACAACTCCGATACCTGTCTGAACTATGCCCAGGTACAGGAATCCATGGGAAATATCTGCCTGATCACAGCAAATATCTCACAGGCTAAAACCCATTTCAAAAAAAGCCATGAAGATTTACGAGAATGTCTGGGCAGATGAGCCGGAATTGATTGAAGAGAAATATCAGGAAATTCAGGAACTGTATCCACAGGTAGGCATCGCACTGGCAAGGGGAATCCTGGCTTCCAAAAATAATAAGCATATTTTACGGCGGACACGATTGCCCGCCGTTATTTGCTTTCCGACTTATTCCCACTTTTGGGAAAAAGTTATAGTTTTCTTTTCAATATGAAAATCATATTATTTTTTAGAAAATGCCTGTATCAATACTTTCATGACAACTGCTGTGGAATGTATTTTGGAAATTTCCGAAGACAGCATTATTTTCGAAACCCGAAACACCAAGTACTACCTGAAATATGATACAGTACCGAATGAAACTGAGGTGATGTGTGCTTGACTACTTATGAACTGGGAAGCAGCCTGGAAAAGCTACTTTATAAACTAAAGAAGAACCGTGAAAACGTACCTTTGGATATCCTGAAAACCTATTATAAAGTCCCTTACAGGAACTAATTTCTCAAATAACTCAAACAGTCTCTGGGATTCTACTTGGGTAAACAAAAGTCACCTCTAAGAATAGCATATAACAACTTATTGTAAAGCTGCAGGTAAACAGGCGTATCATCCTGAAACTTCCAGTTGTGGAAATCCATTTCTTTTTCCTCCTCGCCTTTAGATCAATTGTTTTTGTGCATTATAATTAATTTTTATTACAAGCATGCTTTCTTCTATGTTTTGTTTGGAAATATGTTCTTGTAGCTCCCAATATGATCACTGCCAGATATAAAACCATTTGTATCCCCCAGATATGCCCTGTAAAATTCATATATGGATTATACCAATCCAAAATCTTTGCAGTAATACATACGAAACTGCATACAACACATACATGCAATAAAATTCCCCGTACTCTGCTCATTACAATCCCTCCGTAATAAATATTCCATCTGCAACTTCATGTTCCGGTTTATATGGATGATTTGCAACCTTATCCAGAAATGTCATGAAGGAACAATGCCCTCCATCCAGATTATAGGCAGCTTTACATCCCAATTCTTCAAAGACTTTTGCCATTTCGTCCGGGAACATTCCTCTGGAACTATCCTGTCTTCCATCCACCAAAAGCAAGCAATAATGTCCTGGCTCATAATAACCGATTGCTGTTCTTGGATGCGATTCTCTTATATAATCCCACGTAAGGAACTTATCCTTTGCTTTTCCCTTTTCATCAAGAAGACTCGGTCCAAATACCCAGCTTTGGTATGCCCCTTTTTCTATAAGTTGCTGTAGCTCCACTTGTCCCGGCTGATAGATATCCATTGTGCCATCCCAGTTCAAAACACAGGTTTCTGCATCCGTCTGCTCATTTCTGTATATGACCCCATTTCGTATAATCGTGCCGTTATTCTGATTACGATTATTGCTATAGGAATCTCCATTTACTGCAAGAACAGACTTCATCCTTGAGGACATATCGGATAGTTTTTCCGTATATCCTACACCATAGGTATCCTGAGCAAATGCTGTCTGAAGACATGTAATATCCCCCACATAAATATCCGCAAGTACATAAGATGTTTTTTGTACCATACTTTTCATGTTTTCCAGCATTTGACTTGTCCAGTTTTCCTGTATCATACTGATGGTATGATAGCTGAATCGATACATTTGGACTTGTATAGGAAGTGTCTGTTGCAACGACTGTGTCTGAAAATTTATCTACATATTTTTTATGCCAATCCTGTGAATCTCTAACTATGCATGTTTTTTTTTCCGTAGCGAAGCGGTTCCCTCCTTCGTATCCCCCATCTGTATTTTCTGATTAAAATCTGGCATCTCATTCTGACTTTTTTTGCTTCTGACACTGCATTTTCAATGGATACTGCTTTCACTCCTTTTTGTGGAATCTTATAATCAGCAACCCACACGATCACAAGAACGAAAGCAGCCGCCATAATATCAACGGTTAACCATAAGATACGTTTTTTCATACTCGGACCTTTCTACCCACAGAATATATATTTCTCCTTACTCCCGCACTTTGTTACCTTCACTGTTTTCTAAACATGAACTGTCATTTCTTTTGAAAATAAAATACTTTTTTGAACAAACCAGCTGACAAGAAACAGAGAAACTTCTGTCATCAGTTTTGCCGGATAAACCGAAAAGTGTAGAACCTGTACAAATGTTTCCAATATAAAATTATTCATAATCAAAACGACAACTGCCAATGCAAAATAATGCGTTGCCGTACTTATTTTTCTTTTTGTATGAAATACAAACCGACAGTTCATGCTGTAGTTATAAAAAGCACTGACCATTCTTGCCAGTATATTTGCTGCCAGCACCAACACTGCCGTATGGGGCAGGAAAAGCATAAGTGCCGAAAACAAAAGGTAATCCAGGATAAAACTTGAAAAAGATGACAATGTAAATTTAAAAATATCCTTATAAATCCTTATGGAATCCCTTACAGCCCGAAAATGGGAGGTAGAATTATTCTCATCCCGGTAAATCGTATGAATCGGCACTTCTTCAATGGGAATCCCTTCCTTTGCCATGGACATCAGAACATTCATTTCATATTCATATCGCTCCCCCATCTACAGAAAGTAATTTTAAAATCAGATCTGAGCTAAATGCCCGTAATCCCGTCTGCGTATCAGATACCTCTACACCGCTAGCTAATTTAAATACCGACCTTGTGATCCGATTTCCCAGTCTTGATCTTAGAGGCATGTCCATTCCCACATTTCTCACACCCAGCACCATTGTTTTCTGTGTGACCCGGCAAATCCTAAAAAGTTTCATCATATCTTCCGGTAAATGCTGTCCGTCAGAATCCATGACTCCTATCAATTCATTATTCCATAATTCTTCTTTCACATAGGTTAAGGCTGTTTTAATCGCAGCACCCTTTCCTCTGTTTTCAGGATGCCGGAGAATAATACATACATCTCTGACATGATCAAAAATCGTTTGATATTCTTCGCCACTTCCATCATCCACCACGATAATCGTACATCCATAAGCCCAAAGCTTATCTGTAATTTCTATTAATGTTTCATCTGGTTTATAAGCTGGTATGATTACAACTGACATATCGCCATCTCCTTTCTGATTTACTCTATAGGTCGTCATCTTTCTTTTCTGACATTTCTGTTATCTATGATTACTTTCAATTTCACCACCATCTGATATCCGAGATATCCAGCAAGGATTCCAACGACAATACCTCCCAAAATATCTGTTGGATAATGCACATACAAATATAACCTTGAAAACGCTATGAAACAGGAAAGTATCAATGCTGGTTTCCATAACATTTTTCTCCAGCAAAATAAAGTGCTGCCACTGCGGCAAATGATGCTGCTGTATGACCGGATGGGAATGAAAAATCATCTGGTCTTGCAACTAAAAGCTGAATAGAAGTATTGATATCACACGGACGGATTCTTCCAATAAAAGGTTTCAATATTCCATTATATAAGACAATGTCTACTGCCAATGCTGCCACTACGATTGCCCCGGTTTTTCTGTTTTGGGGATCAGCAATAATATAACTGCCAAAATAATCCATATAGCACCTGCATCCCCTAACTTGGTTATCATGCACATCAAACTATCTAATATAGGAGTCCGAATTTCCTGTATCATATCCAGGATTTTGAATTCCATTCCCATACTCGTCACTTCTTTCTATCAATTCTCTAACTGTTATTTCTGTTTTCCCCAACTTCTGTGAAAACACTTGCATTCCTACCACCAATGCAACACCAGCTAAAAAAGCCAGAAAATGAAAAGTTTCCAGATTCATTGCTTTCTGCGGGGAAGCCAAAGTAGTTGGTCCCTGAAGAATTGCATAAAAAAAACCGAGCATCATTCCTAAAATCATATAAACTGCCTGAGGTCTGAATTTTTCCAGACAGATCTGTATTGCCTTCACTACAGTAACAACTCCAGTCAATACCCCAACACCAAAGAACGCCAAACCTGGGACATAGGATAAATCCATTCCAAGAACTCCTCTTACTGCTGAAATAACCGGCAGATAAGCTCCAAAAATAAGAAGCAGCGTAGAACCGGAAATTCCTGGCAGAAACATAGCGGATATGGCAACCATGCCAATCAAAAACAATTTGATTCCCATCCCTATGGAAAACTGCCCCAGATTCATAGACGCATTTCCCATTTTCCCATTGAGCCATGTAATACCTACTACAATCACAATACCTAACAGACAAAACAGTATTCCTTTTCCCATTTCTTTAAAACTATCTTTTTCCTCTCGAATAATCAAAGGGATAGAGCCTGCGATAAATCCAATAAACAATGAACTGACCACATAAATATGACTTTCAAACAGAGAAGATAAAATCAGGACTGCCAAAATCATACCTGCTAACCAGCCAATCCCCAATTTCACCAGAAACTTAAGAGCCTCTTTCTTTTTTATCCATGTTTCCAAATACAAAATCATGAATGGAGCCAATAAACCGGTCATAAAATCCCATGATAAAAAGCAACTGTACCTCCTGATACTCCCGGCACACTATCAGCCAGTGCCATGCAAAATCCTCCGATTCCTTCCTTTAACATCATAAAAACCTCCTGTTTGTTTTATGGGATTATCTTAACAATCCACTTTAAACAAACAGGAGGTTCATTCCTAAACAATTCTAAACAATATTTTAATTTCATGCATGAATCTATATCAGTGCAGGTAATATGGTTCCGACAACAATACATCCCAAACCTGCAGTTGCTTTCTTTGTAAGCTTTTCATGAAAAACAATCCATGAAAATACAATTGTAACCAGAATGCTCAGTTTATCAATGGGCACTACTACACTGGCAGGACCACTTTGCAATGCCCGGTAATAACACATCCAGGATGCACCTGTGGCAAGTCCGGACAACGCAATAAATCCTACTTCTTTTTTTTCAATCTCTTTTATCTGATGATATTTTCCAGTAACAATAACCATCATCCATGCCATCAGAAGCACGACAGAAGTGCGGATAGCTGTTCCTAAATTAGAATCCACCCCTTCTATTCCAATTTTCCCAAGAATTGCTGTAAGACTTGCAAACACAGCTGACAATACCGCATAAACTAGCCACTCTTTGTTGCCTTCTTTATGATTTTCTGACATATCTTCTTTTTTTCGTAATCATCAGCATGGTGCCAACTCCGATCAAAATAACGGAAACTCCTTTGCTGAAACTCAGACCTTCATGGAGAAAAATCAACGCCAATATGATCGTTAATACAGTACTTGATTTGTCGATCGGCACAACTTTATTGATGTCCCCCTTTTTGCAGTGCATGAAAATAGCATAACCAGGAAGCTCCTGTAGCCAGCCCTGACAGCACCAAAAACAGTAAGGTTTTTCCACTGATCTGTGTGATTCCTGTTCCGGTTCCTGTAATCAACACCATCAGCCAGGAAAATATCAATACCACAACTGTACGCAAAGCTGTTGCCACATCTGAATCTGTCTTTCTAATTCCACATTTCGCCAGAATCGATGTGATTCCTGCAAAAAAAGGAAGACCCTATCGCATAGAACATCCACATTTCGGTTCTCCCCTTATTTATTCAATCGATATCCGGCTCCCCAAACTGTTTCCAGAATTTTAGGGTTCTTACTGTCATCCTCAATTTTGTCACGGATCCGGTTGATATGTACCATGACCGTTGCGCTGTCACCCACATAATCATACCCCCATATTTCCTCAAATAGCTGCTCTTTTGAAAATACAATGTTTGGGTTCATGGCAAAAAAACTTCAAAAGTTCAAATTCCCGGTTTGGGAATTTAATTTCCCGATCACCCTTATAGACTTTCCAGCTGTTCACGAGAATCCTCAGATCATGAACCCGTATTTCTTCCGGACTTTCCTCCGATGTCGGAACTATTTTCTGTTTCATACGTTCATATTGCCGCAGATTTGCATTTACTCTGGCCACCAGTTCTGCAGGGTCAAATGGTTTCGAAATATAATCATCTGCTCCAATCCCCAGACCCCTGATCTTATCTACAGATTCTGTCCTCGCAGTGACCATAAGAATGGGGATATCCACTCGGTCCCGAATTTCACGGCAGATCTCATATCCATTTTTTCCCGGAAGCATCAGATCCAGCAAAATCAGATCAAAATGCTCCTTTTCAATCACCCCTTCCACTTCCGTTCCTTCAGAAAGAATTCTTGTTTCAAATCCTGCAGACTCCAGATACGCCTCTTCAACCATACTGATATCCGCATCATCCTCTACAATCAGGATCTTTTTACTGTTTTCCATTATCCTCTGCTTCTCCTTTCCCTGATATCGGCAACTTCAGGCAGACCTCAAATCCATCTGCATTCTCTGCTCTGACGCTGCCTCCCATTGCTCCGGCAAGATATTTCACAATGTAAAGCCCCAGCCCATTTCCTTCCTTCTTGTTTCTGGATTCATCTCCCCGATAGAATTCTTCAAAAATATACGGCAGTTTTTCCTCCGGCACACCAACACCGTTGTCCTTAAAACAGATACTTAATCCCATGGGCGTCTTGCTCAATACAATATTGATTTTGAGAGGAATAATTTCTCCATATTTTCTACTATTCTCCAATAGATTATCAAAGATCCTCTGAAGTTGTTCCGGATCAACCAATACATCTGCCTTTATTCCTTTCGTATCCAAAGTCATTTCTTCTTTTCCTGTTTCCATGAGCTCCTGTTTTGCTTTGTACATAATTTTGCAGGAATTCTGAAATTTCCAGTTTCTTGAGGGAAATCGGCATATTTCCAGTTTCCATTTTTGAAAGATAAAAAAAGCTGATTCAAAAGCATATCCATATCACCGGTCCTTCGATAAGCTGCCTGCAAAAACTGATTCTGTTTTTCCGGGGATGATGCGATTCCATCCATTAATCCCTTGATGGTTCCCCGAATTGCTGTAAGCGGTGTGCGCAGATCATGAGAAATTCCTGCTATCATATCCGTTCTCGCGTTCTCATATTTCCGGTTTTTTTCCTGCTCCTCTAAAATGTGCTTCTGCATATCATTAAACGTATCACATACATCTTCAAATTCTATATCTCCGGTATATGTGATGTCCTGTGACAAATCATTTCCCTTGATTCTTTTCGCACCTTCCGACAGGGCATCCAGCGGCTCCATAATATGATTGGTAAGATTTTTGGTAAATATCTGGCTGATGATCACTAAAAAACAATAATACAAAGGATACCATCCAGTCCAAAGAAAAGAAGAAACTCATTCCGCTGAAACGTCCAGTCTATAATCAGATCTTCCAACCCATCCTCATCTACAATCTGTTCCACGGATGTTCTTATTTCTTTTTCAATTGCCTCTGAGTATCCTTTGATAATAACTAAATTGATCGCCAAAAAGACAAGTAAACTCACCAGCACCATAAATGCATTGGAGATAAAAATTCTTTTTTTACGCTTCCCTGTTTCATTCCACTTTCTCCTTCCTCCAACCACCAAAAGCGCCCTATGGCACATCTTGGGATTATAAGCGGTCGCCATACAAACTACAGAAAGGGAATCTATCGATTCCCTTCTCCACTGATTTTTAGTCTTCTAAACCAGGCACTCTATAATTAACTGTCCACTGATTCTTCTTTATGTTCTTCTTTCGTTTCTTCTTTATTTTCTTTCAGGCTTGTACCACAGTTGCTGCAGTAATCAGCATCTGTGTCCAATATCAGCTCACAATGTGGACATATTTTTTTCAACGCTGCTCCGCATCTGTCGCAGTATTTTTTTCTTCTCCATACTTGATTTTTCCACAATTCTCACAGGTTCCCATAATAGCAGCATATGCATAAAGTGCTGCGACTGCAACAATATGAAAGAATACAGTTGCCAAAATCCATAAAGTATTATTTGTCCCCAGATGGCTGGACTTCCTATATACACAGATCAAGCACAGAATCCAATACCAGATTGCCAGTATAGTTCCTATTATACCGCAGATTGTAAGAAACACAATAACTGATTCCCAGCAAAACATTTCTCTTTCAAAAACTCCATGCATTGCTGCCAGCAAGACCAAAATTAAAACCACACTGCTTACAACAAATATCAATGCCGCTCTTTTAAGATTCATTTTTAACACCCATTTTTTCCACTTTTCTATCATGGCAATACCTCCTTGTAATGATACTGTTATCATACTGTTTTCAATTAAACAAAGTATGATATGAAAGTTAAACAATTCCTAAACAAATTGTTCCGTCATCCCTCTATGTAAAACCAGTTCATGTGCCATATTTTTTTTCTGTTCCGCTCTCAATAACATTTCCACCGCTGCTAAAATATACTCACAATCAGTTTCATAGTTTCCTGCTTGCCTTAAATATTCTGCATGTAAAATTTCAATGTTTACACAAGAAACCGGAGTATCTTTCATTTCCTGAGATTTCCATTGATCTATTGCGGTACCAAAGCAACTATGAAGTTCTTTTTCATATTTGCGATGATCTTTTACATTTCCCGAAAATAATCTATTATGCGGAAGTAAATACATCTGCTGTATAATGCATTAACTTTCCAAAATGATAATATTCCCAAACTCCCCATTTCTTTTTTTCCTGCGTAGAATTAAATATTTTTTTTTTAATTACGGGTAATATATTCTCATAATCATGACCATGAAACTTTTTCCCTTTTAACATCCCGTGTAAATATGTAAAAAGGATTTTTATCTGGTTCTATATTCCCATAAATAAATGCTTTCTTACAGATATAAGGAATACGCTTTCGTGACATTTCCGATGCAAACATTTCAGCAAGCTTTTTATGATCTCTCGTCTGCATATTAAATACTCCCTTTCATTTCTATTATATTAAGTTACCACTATTACAACCATTGATCCGCCAGTTGCTGCATTTTATAATCTGCTGTTGTAACAAGATCTGCACATTGTTTTAACTGTTTCTGCATGTTTTTCAAATGATTTCTGTTCTTTTTATATCTGAGCTGATGTTCCAGGGTTGCCCAAAACTCCATAGCGATTGTCCTAAGCTGAATTTCTACTGGTACATTGCATTTGTGATCTGAAAAAATACACTGTTACCATCACAATCAAATGTAGGCTCCTGTAACCATTCTCCTTCGGATCCTTTATATAATCTTTAATCTGAATCTCCTGAATATCTTCCTGATTCAGTAGGAATTCAGCAATATAATACACATCCGAAATAAACGGGCATACAACTCTGATTCCAGCAATATCCATTATATTTTTTACCATACTACTTACAGTAAGTGGAAATCCCCTTCGCTCCATCTTCCCTTTTATACTTTCTGGGGATTTTACTCTTGTTTCTATATTCTCAATTGGGTTGCGATCTTTGCAGGCCTGAAACTCCTGTCTGAGTATTTCTAGCTTGGCTGTCAGTTGACAAATACCCGCTTGATAAAAAAAAAGACAATCTGGTTATATTGTTCCGTAATATTTAAAGCATCACTGGCTATTGGAAGAAAAATATTTTCTTCTTCCTCTGGATTCAGTTGTTCTACCTCTACAATTTCAGAATTGCCAACCTTACGATTGACTATTTTTTTTCAAAATATTCTTCATTCGATTGTTTCACCTCCTGTTTGATAAAATCATAAAATAGAATCATAAATACAAAAGTGAAAATACCTAAACTTTTGTTAAACTTTTTCTGTCAAATGGCACTGCTGAATAAAAATAAGCGGTACTGTTTCTTTAACAAATACCGCTTACTTCTCTAAATAACATGAATTAATTAAAAACCGTATTTTTCTCACATTCATATTTTTCAAGACATTTTCTCAATTCAAACTCAATTTCTGCTCAATGCCTTCCCTTTCTGATTTTTGTATGCTTATCCCACAGCAGGCCAGTACCACACAGGTACGAACTGCTGTGGAAATCAATACAAAAACAGGAGGGATTTTTTATGAGAGAAATCAGAAACACAAAAATCATTGCCGTGGATCATGGCTACGGCAACATTAAGACTGCCAACACAGTCACACCTACCGGAATCACCGCTTATGAAACAGAGCCGATCTTTACCGGAAACATTCTGGAATACAACGGAATCTATTACCGCATCGGAGAGGGACACAAGGAATTTATTCCGGATAAGGCTATGGATGAAGATTATTATCTCCTGACACTAATGGCAGTGGCACAGGAACTGAATGTCTTTTTCCATCCATGAAGCAGATGTCCATCTGGCTGCCGGGCTTCCTCTGACATGGATCCGGAACCAGAGAGAGGCATTCCGCTCCTATCTGCTCCAAAACCCGGAAGTCCGCTTCTCATTTAACAGCAAAAACTATCACATCCGCTTTGTAGGATGCAGTCTTTACCCACAAGGATATCCGGCTGTTGTGAACCATCTGGGAGATTTTAAGGGAACCAATCTCCTTGCAGATATCGGGAACGGAACCATGAATATCCTATATATCAACAACAAAAAAGCTCAGGAGAGCCGCTGCTGGACAGAAAAATTTGGGGTAAACCAGTGCATGATTGCCGCAAAGAATGCCATTCTGAACAGGTTTGGAGTAAAAATCGAGGAATCTACCGTAGAACAGATTCTTCGGTTCGGAACAGCTGATATTGCCGCACCATACCTGGACTGCATTACAGCAGTTGCCAGACAGTATGTAGCTGATATTTTCGCCACACTCCGCAAATATGAATACAATCCTGACCTGATGCGGCTGTACGTGGTAGGCGGTGGCGGCTGCCTGATTCGGAATTTTGGAACGTATGACAAAGCCCGTGTCACAATCCTTGATGATATCTGTGCTACAGCGAAAGGTTACGAATATCTGGCACAGATGACCCTGAAAAGGAGGGAGTAGCCGATGAGAAACAATATCCGAAGCACAAACCTCCGCTTTAATCTGGAGAAAGATCTGCAAAGGAAAGCCTGGGAATATCTGCAGACCATGGACAAGCAGGAATTCAAATCCTACAGCCATGTAATTGCCCTCGCCTTGGTCGATTATTTTGACCGTTATTACCGCACACAGGAAGACCCTTATCTGGAAACAAGGGAACAGGAAGAACAATTTGTAAACCAGATCGTGGAGGCAGTGGAAAGGAGCCTGGAACAGGCACTTCCCTCTTCCTCTCCGGGCTGACAGCAGGACTGACACAAAGGGAGCCCCAAAACAGGGCATCCTTTCCGGCACCGGAAGAATCTGGACCGGAAGCAGATATAGACTGGGATTTTCTCGGAGAATAACGGAAGGTAAGGAGGTTAGCACATGACAGAATTTATAACAACAGACACCAGCCTGCCGCCTTATATGGTGTTTCCCCGGTTCCTTCTGGATATGGAGCTGAATGAAACAACGAAACTGCTCTATATGGTTCTGCTTGACCGTGCAAGACTTTCCCTGAAAAACGAAGGCTGGACGGATGAATCCGGTCATGTGTTTCTCTATTTTACCATCGAATCCATGGCAGAAGTCCTTCACAAAAGCCAGATGACCATTAAAACATCCCTGGCCGCACTGGAAAACAGGATCTGATCATCCGAAAACGCCAGGGTGCCGGTCATCCGAACCGGATCTATGTGAAATTCCCGGAAAAAGCATTCTGCCAGACAGACAACATTCTTTCCGTAAAACAGACAGAAAACTGTCCGGCTGACAGACAGGATTCTTTCCCTGAGACAGACAGAAAACTGTCCGGTAATAAGAAAGAGAGAAATAAGAACGATTTATCAAAAAAGAGAGAGTCAGGAGAAACGCTCTCCCTATGGAAAATTTCAAAATGTATTCCTGTCAGAAAAGGAACTGGAAGAAGTCAGACAGTCGGTTTCAGACTGGCAGGAATATATCGAACGGTTATCCGGCTACATGGCTTCCACCGGAAAGCACTACCAGAACCATGCAGCCACCATCATCAACTGGGCAAGGCAGGACAATCCCCCTTCCCGGCAAAGCATTTACGAAAGTGAGGAGTACGAAACATTATGAAAAAGTTTACAGAAGAACTGACCAATAAGGAACCAAACAGAGAATTGCAGTCGGATGAATATTTTCATGACTCCGACCACCTGATTTACTGCGCCAAATGCCATACACCCCGGCAGGGCAGGTACACCTTGCAGGGCAGGGTATTCATGCCGCCCATCCGGTGCAAATGCCAGCAGGAACTCTATGAACAGGAAGAAACCAAACGGAAACTGCTGGAGAAACAGGCAGAAATCGAACGGATGAAAGCCAGCGGGTTACAGGATAAGGCACTTTATGATTATACATTTGACAAAGATAACGGCATCAACCCGGAGATGGCATACGCCCACAAATATGTGGAGAACTGGGGAGATATGAAAGCCAATTCCTCCGGTCTTCTCCTCTGGGGAAATGTCGGTACTGGGAAATCCTTCTTTGCAGGCTGCATTGCCAATTCCCTTCTGGAAAAAAGGTGTTCCGGTGCTGATGACAAATTTTTTCCCGGATCCTGAATACCCTGAGCGGAATGCATTTTGAAGACAGGAACCAGTTTATCGACAGCCTGAACCGATACAGCCTGCTGATCATTGATGACCTTGGGATTGAACGGAATTCTGAATTTGCCCTTGAACAGGTATTCAATGTGATCGACAGCCGTTACCGCAGCAAAAAGCCACTGATCGTAACGACCAACCTCACCTTGGAAGAATTGAACAAGCCAACTGACATGGCGCACAGCCGAATCTATGACAGGATTTTGGAACGCTGTGCTCCCATCCGAATCAACAACCGCAATATCCGAAAGGACAATGCCTCTGCAAATCTACATGAAGCGAAAAAATATTGTTGTAATGACATTCTGTATCAAAAATAACAGAAATTGGTGCCATATGATACCCATAATCACTTAGCGGCGATACTGCTCTCTCCATTGATGCACATTGATTGAATGTATCGCTGCTATTTCCAGAAAAATCAGTACCAGTTATGAAAAATCAAAACCAAAAAAGCCCGGAAACGGGCATAAAAAAAGGAGGTGCCAGACATGGCAGATAAAAAGACTACTTTTACAGGCAAAGCACCGGCAGGAGGAAGCCGAAGCAAGAAACCGAAAAAAGAACGGAATGCCAGAACACACAGATTGATCCAGGAAGGGGCTATTCTTGAAAGCGTTGCTCCGCATGTCCGGGAGATGGATTTAGATCTCTTGAAACGGGAACTTCTGATCCGGTTACGAGGGCTGTAGATACCGAAATTCTACTCCCGAAGGGCGCACTTACTCACCACCTGATAAATCAGGCAGTGGTATCCCCTTCGGGGCTCGTGCGCTCTGCCGAGGGGCTTTATCCGCTGTTGCAGGCAACATCGAAAGGAGGTGCCAGATATGGCAATTTATCATATGCAAGCTAAAGTCGTCAGCCGTGGTTCCGGTCGATCTGCTGTTGCTGCTTCTGCTTATATGAGCTGTAGCCGGATGTACAATGATTACGATGGCATTCAGCATGACTATACCAGAAAGCAGGGTCTGATCTATCAGGAAGTGATTCCTCCAATGGCGCCATTGGAATGGAATGACCGGGAACAACTCTGGAATGCTGTGGAAGAAACCGAAAAAACCAAAGACAGCCGACTGGCAAGAGAATTTGTTGTTGCACTTCCTGTTGAGTTGGATAAAAACAGCAATATTTCTCTTCTTCAGGATTTTATTAAAAAGAATTTTGTAGATATGGGAATGTGTGCTGATTTTGCCATTCACGATACAGATGGTCACAATCCCCATGCACACATTCTTCTTACTGTCCGACCACTAAATGAAAATGGAACATGGCAGTATAAAACCGAAAAAGAATATCTCTGTATCAAAGATGGAGAAGAAAAAGGATTTACTGCTTCTGAATTTAAAACTGCTCAGAAACAGGGATGGGAAAAGCAATATCGCTATAAAGTTGGGAAAAAGAAAGAATATCTGACTTCCTCTGCCGCACAGGAAAAAGGATATGAACGGATTGATAAACACCCAAAGAGCAGCCGATATGGCAGACAGAATCCTATTTCCGAACAATGGAACAGTGATGAACAACTCCATATCTGGAGAGCAAACTGGGCAGATGCCGTAAATAAAATGCTTGCACGTAATCAGATAAATGCCGCCATTGATCACCGCAGCTTTGCAGCTCAGGGAATCACCGAACAGCCAACCATCCATGAAGGCTACATTGCCCAGAATATGGAAAAAGAAAGGCATAATAGCAGACCGCTGTGAAATCAACCGACAGATTCGTGCGGATAACAAAATGCTCCGAGAATTAAAAGCAAATGTAGCAAAACTGGCTGAAGCTGTAGAAAAGTCTGTTCCGATAATTGCAGAAACATTGGAAGCAATCCGAAGTCACATGATTTTTACACAATATCATTTGCTCCACAATGAGATGCAAAAAAGAAGTGATCCATGACTGGATGAATCATTTTAATCCAATACTGAATAAATACAACACCGTTAAAAAAGAAACTCAAAGCTAAAGTTACAGAGCGGAAAGAACTGAATGTGAAAAAAGAGAAAAACCAGTATTTTAAATCCCATCCAGCATATAAAATTGAATCAGCAGCTTACCACTGTTACCGAAGAAATTGAAGAACTGAAATCAAGGAAAGAGCAGCTAATCTTCCAGGCAGAATGCTCTACCGATAAAGATATGACGAATCTATCCAAAAAATATGACCAGATGAATAAAAATCTTGATATCCTGGATTCTCAGGACATCTCGCTCCAAAAACAGCTTGAAAAAGACGCCGCCGCTTTCCGGGAAGAAAAATTTCGTCCTGAACCTGAACAGTATACAGAATTGCTGGACACCAGAATCCAGATACGTCCTGATTTCCGGGATAAGCTGATTGAACAGCTCAAAAGGTACTTTCGGTAAATATTATGACTATCGCCGCCGTGATATTGCCGCCAATGAGGTGGATTATCTCAATGTGGAAGATTCGGATGTCTTCTCCCATCGTGCATGGGAACTTAAATATCAAAGAGAACAAATGCGGCGAAATCAGCCTGCTCGGACTAAGAAAAGGTCGTATGATATGGAATTATAACCGTCTTTGAATAGATAATATGTTCTTACAAATCTCTTGTTCAGAAATGAGTTTTTTTTCAAAAAGCGTATAGATTTAAAACTTCCATACGCCTTTTTATATTCTACTCTTCAAATTGTCTAAAAGTTGACCAAAAATATATCACCGTTCATATGATGCAATAATTTCTTTGCTATCTGCTGTTTTATAATCAATTGTTCCCAAATTACCAATCAAGTCAAATGTCATATCTGCATTAACCTGCAATTCATCTTCAAGTTTGACTGCAGACGGCTCATCTTTTAGAAAAACTGTTAATCCATAAGGCTCTGCTTCAGACTGTATCTCTATACTGTCATATGAGTATCCCTCAGGATACTCTTGACCGCTTACAATATTTATAACATTTGAAGAATCTCCTATATAATCTGTCTTATACTGCGATAGGTCAGGAATTTCGTATAGTTTTTCTTTTTTTCCGCACGCCGAAATCAGCATTATTGATACGGCAACCAACATAATTGCAAGTACTTTTTTCTTCATAGAAACACCTCCCGAAAGCTTTATTCAACACTTTTCGATTTGAGTAAAAAAGCCCAAGGGACTTTAATGTCCCTTATGCTTTTCTCTTTTCTGTCTCTGTTTCAGTTCAAACATTCGCTGTTCTTCAGCCTCTTTTTTTCTTGCGGCTTTTCTCTTTGCGTTCCTGCTTGTTCTGTTCCTGCTGTAGTTTCAACGCCTGTTGCGATTTTGTGCCAATGCCTATTTCCAACATCTGCTTTTTTGCTTCTCGCTGCATCCGTTTCAGTTTCTTTTGATATCCTTTACAACAGTTTCAACAACCGGACTGAATTTCAAACTGAAATAGCACTTTTGAATATATTCCTGTACTTCATAATCTTTTGGTTCTGCACCAAATGTTACCTTTGCCACAGATAGTTTACCATCTTCGATGCGTTCAAATATACCACCCAAAACGGCTCTTCAAAAAATACTGTCAGCTTTCCATTTACTTTGTCCATAAGAATCCCTCCTAAAATTGATTGAACAAAGAATGGACAACCCGGAGGGGCAGGTTACCCTTACCCTATTTACATAGGACGGCCGGGCTACCTACCGGCTCTGGCACATCAAAGATGTACGTTGCGTTTTTATCTTTGCTTTTTATAATCAAGCCATATGGCAAGATTAACTTAATTCTGTAACTTCTGTTCAAATCATATCATATGATTAATGCATTTTCTATATACTTTCTTTATAATCGGAAAAAAGTTCCCAAAAAGAGCTTTTCCCCGCTTTAAATATACACTAATTCTTTTTCGACACTATCTCTTCCACTACATTCTGGAAATTATTTACCGCCCTGATCCATTCCATCTGCTTCCAGTGTGTAGGTTCCACCCATTTTTCAAATGTGATGTTCATGTGTTATTTCTCCTTGAAATCAGCGATATCCTTAGACCATCGCATAATATTTCAGGTTAGCCTTGGTAGCATCTTCTTTCTCTTTCGGGCATTGTGACACTCTTTCTTTTTCTGATTTTGGAAGATTATAGTTTTCTCCTACTTCAATTCCATATTTGCTTTTTACCTGAGCAATATATAAATTTGAACCCTTCAATCCAAATTCTTTCGGCACATAATTTTTGATTTTCTCATACAACTGTCCCGACGTGCGGTGAAAATTACTTCTTAATACTAAATAGCAAAACTGTCACCTTTTGCAAAAAGTTTTAGCTCCACTCGAGGGAATAAATTAACCAACACACTATTGATAGTATTGCTTTATTTCTGCTAACATCTTTTCCGCGTCTTCACATTGCTCATAATACTCAACATCATACCTTTGCCCTGTGCGTAAATGATGTAACCAACCATCAAGCATAGCCAGATAAATCTCACTTACATCATCCAAATTCGCATATTGCCCAACATAATTATTTCGAGCATCATAACTTTCCTGAGACACAGGATAACGATAATATTCATAATGCAAATCACTATCTATTAAGTGGGCATATCCTTCTTCATCAATAACCAACCGATTATTCCTAAAATCATTTCCTGCTCTTAATACTTCTTTAATTTCTTCTTCAGTAAACACATGTGATGGAGGTTTTATCCGAAACAGTTTTATTGTAAAATAAATACCCATTTCCTGCCATACTATCCCTGATTCATTACATAATTTTTTAATATAATCTTTCACTTCTCCAATAGTCTTAACTGCTCCGTTAAAATCTGTAAATATATATTTCCCATCCCTGCTTACTGGATATGGGATAACATCTTCTTCACAAATATATCCGTTCTCCGCCACATATTTTCTTGTGCCAAAAGTTTCACCGTTTATATGAAACATAATAGCAAATTCCAATTTACCATCATTTTTATTATTATTTTTATCACAAATATCTTTTAAACACCACTTATCCCAATTTTCTTCAATAAATTTGTCAAACTTGCAACTTTCCTCTATTCTCCTCTGAATTTCTTCCTCTTCTTTTTCTTCTTTAGTAATAAATGGATTCTTCTGGTAAATGCTCAAAAATTTAGTGAAATCTTTCATCATATAATATGATTGTCTCATACTTCCAATATAATATTGAAATTTATACTGCTCATTTTATTATGCCTTGCATCATAAGTTCCAGAAATATGATTATATACAGACTGTTTTGAAAAGATAACAAATGAGCCCTTCAAAAATCTATCAACTTGTCTATACCCTTTAGGAAACTCTGTTCCATCATTGTATCTTCCATAATTTGCCAAATTGCTCTCTATATAATGTCCTGGAAAATCTTCTATCAATGACTCACGACAATCCTCATATATCACATTAGAAATAGGTTCTATTGGTTCTAATTGTAATCTGAAATAACTCCATCTATAATCATTTTTTCCATAATTTTCTAATTCCATCCTATACGGTTTAAATATATAATTACAGCCTCCGGCTACCAAACAGATACATCCTTCTTCGTTTGCACATTTTGCCGTTTCAATATCCTGTCCTCCTCCCCTGTTGGCAAAAACATATGATTTAGTCCAGGCATACTTCCTATATCATTTAAAATTTTTATAATGGAATCTATATCTCTCCACTCAGTATGTGATGGTACAGTTTTAGGAAATAACCTATTCTGTAAATATTTCCACTCACTATAATTGCTTTTTTGAAAATTGCTTACTATCTCTAACCATTTTTCAAGTGTTTTCACAAAAATTTCCATACTAGGTCTCAATGATGGATCGTACTCTGTTGCCTGTTTTAATAATATTTCCAATTCTACTAAATGTTCTTTTTTATACCGCTTATCATTACGCAGTCCAATTATCGCATCATCTTCCTCATATCTACCTTCAAATCCATGATCTACTCCAGTCAATACAATCCACAATGTTTTTGCAAGAGAATACACATCTGCCTTTTACCATCAGCATTTTTTGCATTATATCTCATTTCAGGAGCCATTGTAGCCTTTGAATGCAACTGCTTCTTGAAACGACGTCAAATCTCTCTTTTTCAGGATAGTCAACTAATCCAAAATCTCAAGGCAATACTTACCATTGTAAAAATATATATTTTTCGGCTTTATATCTCGATGAACAATATCTTTTTATGCAACGCTTCTAAAGTTCTTGCCAGTTCCAAAACACAATTCACTTTATCTTCAAGACTTTTTACTTCCTTTAATCTATCTTCAAAGGGAATAGCAATTGGCATTGCGTACCAATATTTTTTGTTCTTTTATCAGGTAAACCGTAAGAAAAAAATAGGAATTACCCCTTCAATTTCATCCTGAATCCCAACTACCATTTCCGTTTCAATCTTAAAACGTATTCTCTTTTTCTATTCCTTTTTTCCCTCCTTTTTCCCATTACCACTTTCTTCTCGAAGAATTTTGATAGCTACCGCTTCACCTCTCACATTCTCCGCAACAAAAAAAACATTGGCATTTCCACCACCGTCCATCTTTCTTATTATTTTATATTCACCCATATACTCTGCCATATCTAAACCACTCTAATTCTTTCAACACAATCTCTTCTGCAGCATTCCGGATATTATTTACCGCTCTAACCCATTCCATCTGGTCACGAGCTTTCAATTCTTCCGTAATACCTTGCTTTTCCATCATCTGACGTACCAAAAATATCCATTCTCTCCTGTGCTTCATCGTCCACAGCATTCAGATGTTCTGTCAATCTGTCTTCCAACATATACAGTGAATACATTGCCGGACGATGCTCTTTCAGATATGTTTTTCGCATTATTCCATATTTCCCATAATGCGGTTCTTCATCTGTACTGACAAGATTCGGATAGTAAATTCCGTCTGCGCCAAGTGTGTAGGTTCCACCCATTTTTTTCAAATGTGCTTTTCATGTGTTATTCCTCGTCACAGCCCTTTCTCAAAAAAGTGGATCCACAACGATCACGTCTGCATGAGCTGTCTCGCCATTATGCTCTCGCTCATATTCTGCATAATATTCCGGCAAAACTTCTTCTGCCTTCCCAACGAAAAAATTCTGCGTTATCAATCGCATTAATCTTTGCATTTTCTTTGGCATCATCGATTGCCTGCGGCACAATCTCAACTCCGTAAACCTGTTTTGCCTTCTGGGCAAGGAAGAGGGAAATCGTTCCGATTCCGCAGTACAGATCCCACACGGTTTCATCACCTTTGAGGTCTGCATACTCAAGTGCAAGTCCGTATAGTTTCTCTGTTTGTACCGGATTTACCTGATAGAATGATAATGGGGAAATCTGATATTTTACATTTCCGATATAATCTGTAATATATCCCTGCCCCCAGAGAATTTCATAAGAATTTCCCATAATTACATTATCTCTTCGTGTATTCGGACTGATCGTGATGCTTGTCATGCCCTCAATCTGAATAAGCTTTTCAATCAGACGCTCTGCTTTCGGAAGTTTCTTTCCGTTGACCACAAGACAGACCATAATTTCTTTTGTCTTGAAGCCATAGCGGATCAATGCATGCCGGATCAGACCTTTTCCAGTCTTCTCGTCATACGATTTGATCTTGTTTTCACGCATATATTGTAAAATAATCTCGAGAATCTCTTTGTTCTGCTCTACGCCAAGAGCGCAATCTGTGTTTGCAATGATATCATGTGTTCTTCCGGCATAGAATCCCGTGATCGGATTGCCTTCTTTGTCCGTTCCGAACGGAACTGTGCTTTATTACGATAACCAAACGGATGCTCCATTCCAACAACCGGCTGCATCACTGTATCGATCTGGTCTTTTGTGAACCCACCGATCCGTTCCAGATTGCCACGAATCTTCTGTTCTTTGAAAGCAAGCTGACGATCATAAGACATTTCCTGGATCTGGCAGCCTCCGCATCTTCTGGCAAATGCACACTTTGGTTCTACGCGATATTCTGACGGTGTGATGACTTTCATCAATCTGGCATAGCCATAATTTTTCTTTGCTTTCATCACTTTCGCTTCAATCACATCACCGATCACTGCGTCTTTGATAAAGAGCGTGTAGCCATCCACATGGCCAATTCCTTCCCCGCTCACTCCGATATCTGTTATTTCAACTGTTACAATATCATTCTTGTTCATTCTTTTCTCTCTTCTATTTTACTCTTAATTATACAAATAGCCACTGCTCACATAGATTCTGCAAACAGTGACACTTGTTGTTCCTATTGTTATATTTAATCCTCAGATGCTCTTCTTAAATTAGACTCAAACAGACGATTATATCCAAGCCATTCTGTTCCTGTTTTTCCTTTAAACAGTTCTGTCAATGTCTGAAGCTTTGCATCTGTTGAATCTGCCATATTCAGCGCCATTGCCTCTGCCAGTGCCGGTTTCTTTGGTGAACCATATTCCAGTTCACCGTGATGTGCCACGATACAATGCTTGAGTTCATGAGCAAGCTTCACCGGAAAGTCCGGGATAGAACGAATCGCATCATCGATCATCTCGAAACCGATCACGATATGTCCGATCAGCTGTCCCTCATCTGTATAATCATTGTCCGGAAAATCAGAAAGTTCTTTCACTTTTCCAATATCATGGAGAATTGCAGAGCTAAGGGGCAGATCTCTATTCAAAATAGAGTAGCTTGTTGCAAAATAATCACACATACGAGTTACACTGAGTGTATGCTCAAGCAATCCTCCGGAAAATCCGTGATGTACTGTCTTCGCTGCGGAATGTGCCTTGAATTTTTTGATAAATGCTTCATCTTTTATATAGTAGAATTCCAACACCTGTCTTAAATATTTGTTAGAAATCTGACGAATATAAGCTGTCAGTTCCTCGTACATTCCGTCTACACTCTTATCTGTTGTCGGCATATAGTCTGCCGGATTGTATTCTCCCTCTTCCGCCTTTCTGATCTGACGGATGTTCAACTGAAGATTTCCGTTATAATTAATCACATCTCCAAAAACTTCGATAAAGTCCTTCTCATCATAATCTGCGATTCCCTGGGAGTTCGGATCCCATACTTTTCCATCTAATGTTCCTGTTTTATCCTGAAGGATCAGATTATCATACGGCTTTCCATTTCTTGTCTCTGCGGAACGTTTTCCTTTACAAAGATATACATTCCTGATTGTTTCTCCCTCGCATAATCCATCTATAAATCTCATTTTCTGCCTCTTTCACTTGTTATTCTTTACTTTCAATCGTAACATCAAATTTAATATCTACATATCCTTCAGATCCTCGGCGTTTCCCTTCTACTTTGATCTGATCTCCTACTTTCAGTGTCAACATCAGTTTACGGTAAGCACTCATGCTTACAATTTTCTCTCCATTCACAGAACAGATCACATCTCCACTCTGTATGCCCGCTGCCATTGCAGGTGAATCTGCTGCCACGTCAATCACATAGACTCCTGACGGCATGCCCTCTTCTTTCTGAATTCCACTTGTCACTGCTGTTCCTGACACACCGATATAAGGTACACTTGCACCGTTCGCTAACAGCTGGATAACCAACTTCAGATCTGAGATCGCATAAGCATTCGCAGTACGTATTCCACGTTCTTTCCAGATATCAGAAGAAATCATTCCGATCACTTCTCCATCCAGATTGAATAAAATACCTGTTCCTTCGGATGCACTGCTCATATCGGTCGCAATCACACTATACTCTCCGTCGCGTCCGATTTCTTTATAGTTTGACGAACTGACAATTCCGTAACCGCTTCCTCCGGCATAACCGAAAATATTTCCCAGTGCGAATATAACATCACCCTGTTCTGTCAGATTCGAATTACCAAGTGATGCTACACTTGAAGCACTCCATGTGGCATCTGAAAGGCTTTTTTTATCTATCGCAAATATTGCAAATCCACTATTTTTATCCTTTTTTTCAGGCTTGCCTTATATTCTTATTTATCTGAAAATGTAACGCACCACTCTTTTGCATCTTCGCAGATCGAAGCATAGGACAAAATCAGTATCTCCGGTCCGTTATCCGCAACGATCACACCAGATACGCTCTCATCAATTCCGGTCGCTTCTGCATTCCAGTTCTCCTGTTCTGCTCCTTTCGTAACAGATACCACACTCTTCTTCGCTGTCAGTGCTTTCTCATATGCTTTGGACATCATCTGTACATAACTGATCTCCTGCTGATTCTGCGCGTCATTCTGCTCTGTCGTGTCGCCACCTTCTGCTAAATCTTCCTCTGATTGATTGTCCTCCTGGATTGTCACAACTTGTGTCTTTTCAGGAAATAAATGCTGTGCAAGCGGGCGCAATGCAAAGAATCCCAGGCATGCAGAGCCTCCTAAAACCAGTCCGCATATTGCAATCCGGATGAACTGTTTCATTCCTTGCTGTCTGCTGATCTTCTTTGGTTTTATCGTCTCTTCGAGAAATGCAAAAGATTCCTTTTTCTCTGACTGTTCTAAATTTTTCCCATCAGGACCCTCTTCCGGAACCTGACCATTACTTTTCTTTTCTGACATTGGCATGAACCTCATTCGTGACTGTTCACTTCCGTGTCAACTACAAAATCAACCGACACGGACATTTCCATTACTTAGTATAACTGATTCATATAGATTGTTCAATATCTATAAAAGCCTTTTATTTAATGAAATAATAAGGTACAATAAGACTCGGAAATAGTTATTGTTCACATGTATTGTGAACAGCTACATGATTAAAAAATTAGTATTAAGTTGAAATGACAGAGGAAAATAAATGAATCAAAAAACATTATTTAAACTGGAATATGATAAGATCATTGTTCTTCTTGAAAAAGAAGCGACATCTTTCCGCGGAGGACAGCTCTGCCGTCGTTTGAAGCCAATGACCGACCTTCATAAGATCAACACTTATCAGGAACAGACTGCTGCCGCTTATACACGAATCGTGCAAAAAGGACGTATCTCGTTTGGTGACGCTGCACCGGTTGAAGAGTCCATGAAGCGTCTGGAGATTGGTGGCTCACTCAGCAGCACAGAACTTCTCCGTATTTCCCGCCTGCTTGTAAATGCAGCCAGGGTAAAGGCCTACGGAAGACATGATACACAAGAGGACGCTTGCGACTGCCTGGATGAATATTTTAACCTGCTTGAACCACTGACACCACTTTCAAATGAAATCGACCGCTGTATTATCGGCGAAGATGAATACAGTGATGATGCCAGTTCCACACTGAAGCAAATTCGTCGAAGCATTAATAACATCAATGACAAAGTACACGCCACTTTAACTACACTGGTCAACGGTTCCCTTCGCACTTATCTGCAGGATGCAATCATTACCATGCGTGGAGACCGCTATTGTGTACCTGTTAAAGCGGAATATCGTGGACAGGTACAGGGACTCATTCATGATCAGTCTTCAACAGGTTCTACTCTTTTTATTGGACCTATGGCAATCGTAAAACTGAACAATGACTTAAAAAGAACTTTATGCAAAGGAACAGGAAGAGATTCAGGTAATTCTTGCGAATCTAAGTGAAGAAGCCGCACAATATATCGAGGAAATCCGTGTGGATTACCGTTCTCTGACGGATCTTGACTTCATTTTTGCACGAGGTGCTCTGGCAATGTCTATGCGCGCCAGCCGGCCGCTTCTGAATGAAGAGGGACGCATCCGTATCCGTGAGGGACGTCACCCACTGCTCGATCCGAAAAAAGTTGTTCCGATCACCGTGACACTTGGGGAGGACTTCACACTGCTGATCATCACCGGACCAAATACCGGCGGTAAAACTGTTTCTTTGAAAACGGTCGGCTTGTTCTGTCTGATGGGACAGTCCGGACTTCACATTCCTGCCGGAGACCGCAGTGAACTGGCTGTATTTCATCAGATTTATGCAGATATCGGTGATGAGCAGAGTATCGAACAGAGCTTAAGTACATTCTCATCCCATATGACCAATATTGTCTCTTTTCCTTAAGAAAGTAGATGAACGTTCGCTCGTTCTCTTTGACGAGCTTTGTGCCGGAACCGATCCGACGGAAGGTGCCGCCCTTGCAATTTCTATTCTGTCCTATCTTCACCAGAGAGGAATCCGTACAATGGCTACCACACACTACAGCGAGTTAAAAGTCTATGCACTTTCCACTCCGGGTGTGGAGAATGCCTGTTGTGAATTCGATGTAGAAAGTCTTCGTCCGACTTACCGTCTGCTGATCGGTATTCCTGGTAAAAAGTAATGCATTTGCAATCTCCGGGAAATTAGGTCTGCCGGATTATATTATTGAAGATGCGAAAAAACGGCTCAGCGAACAGGACGTTTCTTTTGAAGATCTTCTTACTGATCTTGAGACAAGCAAACGGACGATTGAAAAGGAACAGGAAGAAATCGCACGATTGAAGAAAAAGAAGCGGAAGACCTGAAAGCCCAGGCGAAACAGCGCCAGGAGAAATTAGATGATCAGCGCGACCGCATTTTACGCGAGGCAAATGAAAAAGCAAACGCCATTCTGCGTGAAGCAAAAAGAAATTGCAGACAAGACGATCAAGGATTTCCGTAAATTCGGCAAGGAAAACATTTCTGCTGCCGAAATGGAAAAAAGGAACGCGAGAAGCTGCGTAAGAAGATCAAAGATACAGCATCTGCGTCTGCAATGAAAGCACAGAAACCAAAGAAAGAGCATAAAGCATCTGACTTCAAGCTCGGAGAATCTGTCAAAGTTCTCAGCATGAACCTGACAGGAATCGTAAGCTCTCTACCTGATGCCAAAGGGAATCTTACCGTACGTATGGGAATCCTCAGTTCCCAGGTCAACATTTCCGATCTGGAAATTATCGAGGAAGTCTCTCCATATGCACCGAAGAAAATGAACCGTACTTCAAAAGGCAAAATCAAAATGGGAAAATCTCTTTCTGTCCGGCCTGAGATCAATCTGCTCGGACGTACTGTTGATGAAGCCGTTGCTGAGCTGGATAAATACCTGGATGACGCAATCCTCGCTCACCTGAATACTGTCCGTGTAGTTCACGGAAAGGGAACCGGAGCACTCAGAAAGGGAATTCATGAATATCTGCGTCGTCAGAAACATGTAAAATCCTATCACCTTGCCGAATTTGGTGAAGGTGACGCAGGTGTAACAATTGTAGAACTTGGCTAATTATTTTAAACAGTTACCAACTACCTTATCATGGTTAATGGGGGAAAAAGAATGTTTGGAAAACAGAAAATCCTAATCGTAGATGATGATGAGAATATCGCTGAACTGATTTCTCTTTATCTCACAAAAAGAATGTTTTGATACAAAATTAGTATATGATGGAGAAGATGCGCTTGCAGCTTTTGACAGCTATCAACCAAATCTGATTCTTCTTGATCTGATGCTTCCGGGAATTGACGGGTATCAGGTTTGTCGTGAGATTCGTTCCAAAGCTGCCACACCGATTATCATGCTTTCTGCAAAAAGTGAAGTATTTGACAAAGTTCTCGGACTGGAACTCGGAGCGGATGATTATATCATGAAGCCATTTGACCCTAAGGAAATGGTTGCCCGCGTAAGAGCTGTTCTGAGAAGATATCAGGTTGGACAACAGAATGATACTTCTGTTGAAAAAACAAAATGTGCAGAGTTTGACGGATTGACGATCAATCTTACAAACTACTCTGTTGTGTGTGACGGACATCCTGTTGATATGCCGCCAAAAGAATTAACTCCTTTATTGTCTTGCTGCATCACCGAATCAGGTATTCACAAGAGAGCAGCTCTTAGACCGTATCTGGGGCTATGAATATATCGGAGACACTCGTACCGTAGATGTCCACATTAAAAGACTGCGCGAAAAAATTAAAGACCATCCTCACTGGAATATCAGTACTGTATGGGGAATTGGTTACAAATTTGAGACAAAATAGATTTAAATCATCGGTCCTGGATACTGTAAACAGCATCTGGTGGCCGATGAGTACTTAGGGAGAAATTATGAAAGCAGTTCTGCATTTAAAATTTATTGTACTTTATATTATTTTCGGGTTTTTATGTGTTTTCACAACAGCAACATTAACCACAGAACTGATCACCGAACGTCTAGAAAAAGATACTTCGCAGACATTATACAGAGAAGCAACCATGATTGCGGATAATTATCTGCCTTCCTATTTTTCAAACGAATCTTCCAGCTGGGCTGTTCATTCTCAGTTATCTGCTATGAAGACGTATCTTAATTCTTCTCTGTGGTTTGTTGAAAAAAGATGGTACAATGATCACCTCTGCCAACCTGAAGGATACTACTGCGCCACAATCCGTCAATAATTTTGATCCGGCCGAAATCGGGAGCAACCAGTACATGATCGGAACCTACCATAATTATTTTCAGGAAGATATGATTACTGTAATGGCTCCTGTCACACAGGGATTTTATACAAAGGGATATCTGATCATTCACAGCCCGGTCTCTCTGATCAACGAAAGATGCCGCACGCTGATGGTTCCGGTTTATATTTCTCTTGGAGTTATTTTCCTGTTGTCCTTCATCTTCCTGCTTGGGTTCCATTTCTTCGTCCATCGACCATTGTTGCTGATCACAGAAGCTGCGAAGCAATATGCCATGGGCAATCTGGATTACGAGATTCCGGTAAACAGGCATGATGAGATCGGATATTTATCCGCATCACTGAATTATATGGCTACACAATTGAAGGATTCTGATGATATCAGAAAAAGATCGTAGCAAATGTATCCCACGATTTCCGTTCCCCGTTGACTTCAATTAGGGGGGTATGTAGAAGCAATGGCAGACGGAACAATCCCACCAGAGCTTCATGAGAAATACCTAAATATCATTCTCTTCGAAACGGAACGACTGACTGACCTGACAACGGATCTTCTTACTTTGAACGAATTTGATACAAAAGAGCTCCTGCTCAATAAGACTTCCTTTGATATTCAGGATATGATCAAACATACTGCCCAGTCTTTCGAGGGTGTCTGTACTCAGAAGCATATATCCATTAAGCTCTTTCTACTGTCTGAACAGATCAATGTAATGGCGGACCGACGCAAAATCCAACAGGTTCTTTATAATCTTCTGGATAATGCGATTAAATTCAGTGAGAATGACTCTTCTATTACAGTAGAAGTAACAACGAAAAATGATAAAATCTTTGTTTCCGTAAAGGATCATGGAATCGGAATCTCAAGAAAGGAAATCAATAAGATTTGGGAGCGTTTCTACAAATCAGATCTTTCCCGTGGAAAGGATAAGAAAGGAACCGGACTTGGACTTTCGATCGTAAAAGAAATCATACAGGCACACAATGAAAATATCAATGTGATCAGTACAGAAGGGGTTGGCACCGAATTTATTTTTTCTTTAAGCAAAGCTTAAAGGACAACGTGAACAGAACAAAGAATGTGCCTTGGCACATTCTTACGCCTGCGGCGGTCGCTTGCGACACCTACCTTGTACGCCGCAGTGCGCATCCTGAGCGGAGCGTTTTTTTTTTTATTAGGAAAGGACTTTCCTAATATAAAATAAAAAAAAACATCAGGATTTTATTACTTCTATATTTCTGAATTTCAGAATGAAGTATAAAACCTGATGTTTTTATTTTACCTGACAAGCTCTTTTCTTTTATGAAATTGTTCGACTTATTTTCAACTTATTCGTAAAGGAACGGTGTTATCGTATCGTCATTCATATTGTCTGCTGTCACCCACACATATCCTGTGTTGACCTCAGCTTCATTTCCAATCTCAAGAACTGTACGTGCCGCTGCAACTACTGTCGCATATCCCATTCCAAAAGGATTCTGCACAATAAGTCCATCCACCTTTCCATCTTTCAATGCATTGACCTGCTCTTTTCCTGCATCAAACCCCACTAATGTAATATGTTTTTTTGCATCAAGCTGATCCATCGTCTTAATTGCAAGCTGGGTTACTGTCTCGTTCGTAGCAATACATCCTTTTAAATCAGGATGTTTCTCCATATAATATCGAATTGCATCTTCATCACTCATCTTTGCCGCGCCATCGTTGACCTGCTGCATCTTCTCGGACAATTCATTGTCCACTTCCTGTGCTGTCTCATTCGCACTTTCGTCTGCTGATGAAGAATCCGCATTCGATGCTGCATCTGCAATTGTCTCGGAAGCATCACCTGTTCCTGTTGTCTCTTCCTTCTTTTCTCCTGCTTCTGCGGCTGCCAGTTCTTCTGGTGTTACCCCGACCTGTTCAGCTACAATCTGTTTCTTCAACATTTCCAGCTGATCCAGATAAATTGTCTCTGTAACAGTCACATTCGGATGATTTGCTGCAAGTTCATTTTTGATTCCTGCCTCACGCTCTTTCGCCGTATCTGATACTGTATCATGCACAAGCAACAGAATCTCCCCACTATCACCGATCTTCTCACAGAAATTCTTTGTTCCTGTTGTTGCCGCTTCTATATTATTCGTTTTGCAAGTACTTTGGATATTCTGATAGCTGTTTCCTGAATCAAATGCTACGATCGGAATTCCATTCTCAATCGCAAGATCAAACTGGACGGAGCATGCGCTTGCATCTACACTGGAAATTGCGATCACATCCGGATAACGTGCAAGCTCTTCATCCAGAATATTCACCTGCTGATCGATATTATCATTCTCATCCGGTGCACTGTATAATACTTTCACCTTATCATTTCCGGAATAGCCAAGTGCTGTATTCAAGTCAGTTGCTGCCTGCTCTACCCCTGCCTTTACCTGATTCCAATATGGTGTTGAAGATCCCCTTCCGATTACAGAAATATAAGTTCCAGGTTCCAGATCCAGATTGTCTGCCGATGCATATACAGAAGATTTAATTGCATCCAGATTCGCCTGATATACCGGTGCTTCTGTCTTATCCCCTGTAAAAACCGGATCATCTGCCTTCTTTCCGCAGCCGGCTGCAAGTACCGTCATACAAAAAGTGCTGCCGCAATCACTGCTCTTACATTTCGTTTCCGCATAACTTTCTCCTTCTTTTCATTTACACAATTTTATCTCTATGTTTTCTACTTTTTAACTCTCAATCCATTATGATACACGAATCCTTGAAAAATGGAAGAGATAATTTCTTAAAATCTCGTGAATTTTCGTTTTTTTACTAATTTATGATAGAAATCTTCTATTTTCCACGCTCATAAGTTCTATAAGACTAACTTATAAATTACTCAAATAAATACATCAGGAACTCTTGTATATTTCCCCGTCTTGTATTAAAATGAGGATAACGAAAAGGGAAAAACCTATCGTAATCCAAAAAAGGAGGGTACATACAATGGCACACGTAATTAGTGATGAATGTGTAAGCTGTGGTACTTGCGAAGGCGAATGTCCAGTAGGCGCTATTTCTGAAGGAGATGGCAAATATGAGATCGATGCTGATGCTTGTGTAGATTGCGGAGCTTGTGAGGCTGCTTGTCCTACAGGCGCTATCTCTGAAGCATAATTTATAAGCGCTAAGTGATCACAAAACGCAGAAGTCCTGCCCGTCTGATTGATTCAGATGCGGCAGGATTTCTTTACAACTTTTTCCTTGTATTCCATACCTTTCTTTAATTACCATTTTTTGCCATAATTTGACGAACGATTAGCACTTCTTTCATAATTTCTCTATGCTATAATAAATGTAGCGAAATCAGAACAGTAATCGCAATGATTCTAACAGGAGGATAGAAAATCAATGGGTGAAGTCAGATTTATGATCTCTGAAGCCGCCAAGAAAGTTCAGGTAGAATCCCATGTCTTAAGGTACTGGGAAGAGGAACTTCATATTCCGATTGGCCGCACAGAGATGGGACATCGATATTATACCCAGGATGATATCCAGCTCTTTTGCTGTATTAAAAAACTTAAGAATGAAGGGGTTCTGCTTCGCGATCTGAAGCCATTGATCCCAGAGTTGAAATCTACACGTCAGATAATGAGACACACTGAAAACAAGGAAAAGAATGCCCTTACCAAAACACCCGCACCTGACCTGACATCTGAGTGCAAACCGGCCACTACCACTACTCCGATCGAAGTCATCACAAAGACCCAGCTGGAACATGTACGTTCACTCATCGGAGAGGTACTTACGGAAGTCGTTTCTGAAAATAACAAAGCATTAGAAAAAGAAATCAGCACTCAGGTCACCGCAGATGTCATACGTGAGATGGATTTTCTTTTCCAGGCGAAAGAACGGCAGGAAGAAGAACATTTCCGTAAACTGGACAGCCTGATTCGCCAGCAACAGGCGACCCGAAGAGAAAGTGTGAAGAATAGTCCGGTGCTGAGATTCAAAAAAAAAGATTTACATAGCATTTCTGCGATTTCTAATTGCACACTGCACATACCGGTAGATTTATTGGTTTGTATACCGAAAAAAGACAGGCGCTCTCCAACAAGTGCCTGTCCTTTTCTTTTTTTATATCTCCTGATCCTGCTGACGCAGCTCGTTTCCAAAACGAGTGTACTGTGGCATCCACGCAAGACGCACTGTACCGATCGGGCCGTTTCTCTGTTTTGCGATAATAATTTCTGCAATGTTCTTATCTTCCGTGTCAGGATTATAATAATCATCACGATAGATAAACATACAGACATCGGCATCCTGCTCGATTGCTCCGGACTCTCGGAGGTCTGAAAGCATCGGACGCTTATCTGTTCTCTGCTCAACTGCACGGCTCAGCTGTGACAGTGCAAGCACCGGCACATTCAATTCTCTGGCAAGACCTTTCAAAGAACGTGAGATCTCAGAAATCTCCTGCTGACGGCTCTCATTCTTTCTTGAATTGCTTCCGCTCATCAACTGTAAGTAGTCGATAATGATCAGGTCAAGTCCCATCTCCAGCTTGTATTTTCTACATTTTGAGCGCATCTCTGAAATCGTAATACCTGACGTATCATCAATGATCATTCTTGATGATCCTATTGTTCCGGCTCCTTCGATCAACTTCTCCCAATCCGTATCTGACAGATTACCGGTTCTTAGTATCTGTGCATCCACATGAGACTCCAATGAGAACAGACGGTTTACCAACTGCTCTTTGGACATCTCAAGACTGAAGATTGCTACTGCTTTATTCTGACGAAACGCCACATGCTGCGCGATGTTCAATACAAACGCCGTCTTACCCATAGAAGGACGGGCTGCGATCAGTACAAGGTCTGAGCGCTGCAGACCGGACAACTTATAATCAAGATCAATGAATCCTGTCGGAATTCCTGTTACTGTTCCTTTTGTCTTAGACGCACGCTCGATTACATCCAATGCATTGAGTACAACCTGCTTGATCGGTACATACTCTTCTGAATTCCCAGTCTCTGCAAGTGCAAAAACCTGCTTCTGTGCATCTTCCAGAATCTCCTCTAATGGCTGATTCTGCAGATAACAGGCATTTGCCGTCTCTTCATTTACTTTGATCAGGCGACGCATGATTGATTTTTCACGTACAATTTCAGCATAGCTCTTGATATTCGCAGAAGTCTGTGTTCCCATCAGCAAATCTCTTGCAAACTCCATGCTGCTGATCTCTGGCGGGACATCCTTTTCTTTCAGATATTCCTGCAAGGTGATCAGATCGACCGGTTTTCCCGCATGAAACAGTTCCACCATAGAATTAAACAAGATTCCATATGCTGTCTGATAAAAATCATCCCCTGATAATATCTCGGAGGCCACCGTGATGGCCTCCTTGTTCATCAGCATCGCACCGAGCACTGCCTGCTCTGCCTCCGCACTGTGCGGAGGAATTCGTTTCATTGCTGCTTCCATATCCATAAAGATTTCGTCTCCTTATGCTTCTTCCTGTACAACTACTTTCAGTTCTGCTGTAACCTGTGGATGAAGCTTTACAGACACGTTGTGTGTTCCGAGTGTCTTGATCGCTTCTTTTAACTGGATCTTCTTTTTATCAACATTAAGATTCAACTGTGCTTTTACTTCCTCTGCAATCTCTTTGCTTGATACAGAACCGAAAGTTCTTCCGCCTTCTCCAACTTTGATGTGTGTTACAATTTTAGCTTCTGCGATCTTAGCTGCAAGTTCTTTCGCTGCCTCCAGGTTCTCCTCCGCAACTTTTTTCTCGTTATTCTTCTGAAGCTTCAGATCATTCAGATTCTTTCCTGTTGCTTCCAGTCCAAGCTTCTTTGGAAGGATAAAGTTTCTTGCATATCCATCATTTACGTTTACGATCTCTCCTTTTTTTCCAAGAGATTTTACATCCTGTAATAAAATAACTTTCATTGTCAAATATCTCCTTCTTCTATCATTTTATCAATGGTCTCTTTCAATGCACTGACTGCTTCATGCATATTCGTGTGGTCAAACTGTGCTCCCGCAGAATTAATATGACCGCCTCCACCGAGCTTCTCCGCGATAATCTGAACATTCACTTCATCAATGGAACGCGCACTCATATAAATCTTATTTTCATATTCTGTCAATACAAAAGAAGCCTTTATTCCGCTAATATCCAGCAATTCATTCGCCGCTTGTGCTGCAAGCACTGTAGGACTGTCAATATCGCTTGGACATACTGCAATCGCATATTCCTTACGATAAACTTCTGCATTGCGGACTGCCTCAGCCTTTGCCTGATAAGATGCCATATCATCACGGAACATCTTGCGTACCCGTGTAATATCTGCACCGCATCTTCTCAAAAATGCTGCTGCTTCAAAGGTTCTCACACCTGTACGGTTCATAAAGTTTCTCGTATCGATCATAATTCCGGCATACATGCACTCTGCTTCAAGTGCCGGGAATTTGATGTCATCTACCATATACTGTAGAACTTCTGCGATCATCTCGCAAGTGGAAGAAGAATACGGCTCCACATAAGAAAGTACCGCGTTCTCAATAATATTACTACTCTGCCTGTGATGATCCAGCACTGCAATCATCTTTGATTTCTTCAAGAGTTCCGGACACTCTGTCATCTGTGGCTTGTTCGTATCTACTACAATGACCATTGCATTGTCATCCACATAATCCAATGCCTGTTCTGACGTAATAAAAATATCATCCTCATATGCAGGGCTCTCCAAAATCTCATCATACAACGGACGAACAGATCCTGTAACTTCATTGATCACAATATGTGCCTT
>VOFC01000590.1_pt1:35000-38000 | contig 38000 bp, 41 predicted proteins | sample 5384161 | NCBI WGS metagenome assembly VOFC01 (sample SAMN12384722, study PRJNA508395) | human gut metagenome | isolation source: healthy gut B | host: Homo sapiens | reverse complement strand
ATAGTTTTTTTTGCATTATCACACCCAATAACTATTTTAGATATATCATCTGAATCTATAAGCTTTATATTTTTAAGCTGACCTAATTTATTGCGTAATATTTTTAACTTTGATATATAATTTTCAAAAAGATATTCACCATCTTTTTTCTATTATGCTCATGCATCTGTCTATTGATCCCATAAGTATATATGATGGACTGGTTGACTGATATATATTCCAGTATCTTTTCACCTTAGAAACATTTACATATCCATAGTTTATATGCATAACTGCCGTCTGTGTAAGCGAAGGAAGTGTCTTATGTACACTGTTTATAACTATATCTGCCCCCTGCTCAACTGCAGTCTGTGGAAATTCACAAGAAAACTTAAAATGTGCTCCATGAGCTTCATCAACTATAAGCGGTATATTATGTTCATGAAGATATGCTGCTATATTTTTAATGTCTGAAACATTACCTTCATATGTCGGAGAAGTTATAACTACTGCCTTAATATCTTTGCCCCTACTCTCATTCTTTTCCACAGTATCCTTTATTTCTCTTAAACTTATCCCCTTATAGTATCCATATTCGTCATCATATTGTGGATAAACATAATTCGCATCCAGTTCATTTAGGATAATTGCATTATAGACGGAAATGTGACAGTTTCTTGCCACTATTATGAGCCCGACGAGCTTCCGAGCTGCTCTACCCCGCGGCATTCACTATATATATTATGTTAAATAGATGTAAAATATACATCAAAGTGGGCGGAGAAGGATTCGAACCTTCGAAGGCAGTGCCAGCAGATTTACAGTCTGTCCCCTTTGGCCACTCGGGAATCCACCCATCTATTAAATTAATACTAATAATGCTCTCACATTATTAATATAGAGCCGACTGTCGGAGTTTCAAAACTGCACATTAAATATATCATATCATATCTGTCTTTGCAAATACTTTTTCATCCGATTACTCTTAAGAATAACTCTCTTTGTTCTATCCAAACCGTCTTAACCTTTTCTCTTGGTTAAGCCCTCGACCTATTAGTACAGATCAGCTCCATATGTCACCACACTTCCACCTTCTGCCTATCTACCTCGTCGTCTTCAAGGGGTCTTACTAACTTACGTTATGGGATATCTCATCTTGAGGGGGGCTTCACGCTTAGATGCCTTCAGCGTTTATCCCGTCCCGACTTGGCTACCCGGCTATGCATTTGGCAATGCAACCGGTGCACCAGAGGTCAGTCCATCCCGGTCCTCTCGTACTAAGGACAGCTCCTCTCAGATATCCTACGCCCACGCCGGATAGGGACCGAACTGTCTCACGACGTTCTGAACCCAGCTCGCGTACCGCTTTAATGGGCGAACAGCCCAACCCTTGGGACCTACTACAGCCCCAGGATGCGATGAGCCGACATCGAGGTGCCAAACCACTCCGTCGATGTGAACTCTTGGGAGTGATAAGCCTGTTATCCCCAGGGTAGCTTTTATCCGTTGAGCGATGGCAATCCCACTTTCATACCACCGGATCACTAAGTCCTACTTTCGTACCTGCTCCACCCGTCGGTGTCGCAGTCAAGCTCCCTTCTGCCTTTGCGCTCTTCGAATGGTTTCCAACCATTCTGAGGGAACCTTTGAGCGCCTCCGATACTCTTTCGGAGGCGACCGCCCCAGTCAAACTCCCCACCAGACATTGTCCCCCAGCCGGGTCACGGCTGCAGGTTAGAAGCCCAGTACTGCAGGGGTGGTATCCCAACATCGACTCTGATGCATCTGGCGACACATCTTCTCAGTCTCCCACCTATCCTGTACATGCAATACCGAACCCCAGTATCAAGCTAGAGTAAAGCTCCATGGGGTCTTTCCGTCCTGGCGCAGGTAACCAGCATCTTCACTGGTATTTCAATTTCACCGGGTGCATTGTCGAGACAGTGCCCAAATCATTACGCCTTTCGTGCGGGTCGGAACTTACCCGACAAGGAATTTCGCTACCTTAGGACCGTTATAGTTACGGCCGCCGTTTACTGGGGCTTAAATTCAATGCTTCACCTTGCGATTAACATCTCCTCTTAACCTTCCAGCACCGGGCAGGCGTCAGCCCATATACCTCACCTTTCGGTTTTGCATAGACCTGTGTTTTTGCTAAACAGTTGCTTGGGCCAATTCTCTGCGGCTCTATTTCTGAGCACCCCTTCTCCCGAAGTTACGGGGTCATTTTGCCGAGTTCCTTAACAATGCTTCTCCCGCCGGCCTTAGGATTCTCTCCTCATCCACCTGTGTCGGTTTACGGTACGGGTACATTAAACGCAATAGCGGCTTTTCTCGACACAAGCTCCACATGCTTCGCTACTTTGGTTCGCTCCACATCACGCCCTCGAGTTGACAGACGGTTTTTTGCTATCTGTCCTCTGCTGCGCTTGTACCGGACTTTCCTTTTCCGGCTCATGCTTCCCTCATGTGTCCCCACATTTCTGATTTGATGCAGTACAGGAATTTCAACCTGTTATCCATCGACTACGTCTTTCGACCTTGCCTTAGGCCCCGACTTACCCAGGGCAGATCAGCTTTACCCCCTGGAAACCTTAGATATTCGGCCTTGAAGATTCTCACTTCAATCTCGCTACTCATTCCGGCATTCTCTCTTCAAGACAGTCCACCATTCCTTTCGGTATGGCTTCGTTCCGTCTTCAATGCTCCTCTACCAATTCATTAGAATTCCTAAGCTTCGGTGTTGTGTTTTAGCCCCGGACATTTTCGGCGCAGGACCTCTCGACTAGTGAGCTATTACGCACTCTTTTAATGTGTGGCTGCTTCTGAGCCAACATCCTAGTTGTCTTCGAAATCCCACATCCTTTTCCACTTAACACACACTTTGGGACCTTAGCTGTGGGTCTGGGCTCTTTCCCTTTTGACCACCCAACTTATCTCGTGCAGTCTGACTCCCGGTAAATCATCTGTCCGCCATTCGCAGTTTGATATTCTTCGGTAGGCTTTGACGCCCCCTAGGAA
>VOFC01000590.1_pt1:0-30000 | contig 38000 bp, 41 predicted proteins | sample 5384161 | NCBI WGS metagenome assembly VOFC01 (sample SAMN12384722, study PRJNA508395) | human gut metagenome | isolation source: healthy gut B | host: Homo sapiens | reverse complement strand
ATAATAGGGTCATTAACTACTGACTTTCTTAAAAACCTTCAACATAACCCTGACGCACACCTTCATTAATTGCATCTGTGATATCTCCGCCTGTAAGATGGACATCCTGACCAACATTAATGAATACTACTGCCATTCCTGTGTCCTGGCATATAGGTATCATATCATTGGCTGCTATATCAAGGTTTTCATTTAACTGGTTTAGTACCTGCTTTCCTAATGGTGATTTTTCTGACACAACTGCATTCTTAAACACCTTTTTCATGTCATCTGTAAGAAAATGATTAGCTTCTATACACATTTCCTTTATGTTTTCAGTGACTTTATCCACATTTACCTCTCTCATATCAACCTCCATACGTTAATATCTCTCGTATATACGAACTTTATTGTTCATAATCCATCTTAAAATGCTATACATAGCTATAAACTTTAACACATAAACCCCGGTTACACTTACTCTGTGCAACCGGGGTTTTTAATATTAATCTTCCTGATTATCTTTATTAGCTGCATCAAGCAGTCTGTCTATCAATATTTTCAGAATCACTTTCTGCATCAAATTCCTCTGTTTCGTTACCATCATCACCCTCTGATGGACTCTTTCTTACCTTGGAAACCGTCGCTACCTTTACATTATCATCAAGATTAATAAGCTTAACACCTGAAGTTATTCTTCCAAGTGTTGAAATATCCCTGCATGCCAGTCTTATAATTATGCCCTCTGTTGTTATAAGCATAACCTCTCTTGTATCATCTACAGCCTTTGCACCTATTACATTACCGGTTTTTTCCGTAATCTTATAGCACTTAACACCTTTTCCTCCACGATGCTGTACTGCATATTCTGATATGTCAGTTTTCTTACCCATACCATTTTCAGAAACTATAAGCATAGTATCTCCCTGGGTACTTACCTGAACACCAACAACTTCATCATCATCCATAAGACTCATACCTATAACACCCATTGCGGATCTTCCCGTAGGTCTTACATCTGTTGCCTTAAATCTTATACACTGTCCAAGCATTGTTACCATAAGAATCTCTGCCTGATCATCTGTAAGTTTAACTTCTATAAGTTCATCATCTTCTCTTAAGTTAATTGCCTGGATTCCTGTCTTTCTTATATTGGCAAAATCTTTAACAGGTGTCTTTTTAACTATACCCTTCTTAGTTGCCATAAACAGGTAATCTGTATCCTGAAGTGTATCAATTTTAACAGGAACTACTGCTGTGATTGTCTCACCCGGTGCTAACTGTAAAAGATTAATGATTGCAGTTCCTCTTGAAGTTCTTGATGCTTCAGGAATTTCATAAGCCTTTAACTTATAAGCTCGTCCTGTGTTAGTAAAGAATGTAAGTACATGATGTGATGTTGTCATGAATAAATCTTTGATATAATCATCTTCAAGTGTCTGCATACCCTTAATTCCCTTGCCACCTCTGTGCTGGCTCTTGAAATTATCAGGTGTCATTCTCTTTACATATCCCATATTAGTACGTGCTATAACACAAGCCTCATCTGGTATAAGGTCTTCCATTGAAAGATCATATTCATCATATCCGATAGAAGTTCTTCTGTCATCACCATACTTGTCTGCTATCTCTGAAATTTCAGTCTTGATAACTCCAAGAAGCAACTTCTTATCTGCAAGAATTGCCTTGTATTCTTTAATCTTTTCATGAAGTTCCTTCAACTCAGCTTCAAGCTTGCTTCTTTCCAGACCGGTCAGAGCTCTCAAACGCATATCTACGATAGCCTGAGCCTGTGCTTCTGAAAGTGCAAATTCAGCTATTAAGCTTTCCTTGGCAATCTGTACATTTGCAGAACCTCTGATTATTGATATAACTCTGTCTATATTATCTAAAGCAATCATTAAGCCCTCTAAAATGTGAGCTCTTTCTTCTGCCTTATTAAGATCAAACTTTGTTCTTCTTGTAACGACTTCTTCCTGATGAAGAAGGTAATACTTTAACATGTCATACAGGTTAAGCACCTTTGGCTGGTTATCTACTAATGCAAGCATTATTACACCAAATGTATCCTGTAACTGTGTGTGTTTGTATAACTGGTTAAGTATTATGTTAGGATTGACATCTCTTCTTAACTCAATGGCAATTCTCATACCCTCTCTGTCAGATTCATCTCTTAAATCTGTGATTCCATCAATCTTCTTATCTCTTACAAGCTCTGCTATTTTCTCGATAAGCTTTGCTTTATTAACCATGTATGGAAGTTCTGTAACTACAATTCTGTTCTTGCCATTATTCATTGGCTCAATATTAGTTACAGCTCTTACCTTTATCTTGGCTCTTCCTGTACGGTAAGCCTCTTCAATTCCCAACTTGCCGATGATTGTTCCACCTGTAGGGAAATCAGGACCTTTAACTATATCAAGAATTTCCTCAATTGTTGTGTCTCTGTCTTCTTCCACCTTATTGTCAATCATCTTTACAACAGCACCTATAACTTCTCTTAAGTTATGAGGTGGAATATTAGTAGCCATACCTACCGCAATACCTGATGTACCATTGACAAACAGGTTAGGATATCTTGATGGAAGTACTGTAGGTTCTTTTTCTGTTTCATCAAAGTTAGGTATGAAATCTACAGTATCTTTGTTAAGATCTCTTGTCATCTCCATAGATATCTTGCTGAGTCTCGCCTCTGTATATCGCATGGCTGCGGCTCCATCACCATCGACTGAACCAAAGTTACCATGTCCGTCAACAAGTGGATATCTTGTATTGAAATCCTGAGCCAGCTTTACTAATGCCTCATAAATTGATGAATCACCATGTGGGTGATATTTACCCATTGTATCACCTACGATACGGGCACATTTTCTATGTGGCTTATCAGGACCGTTGTTAAGTTCTATCATTGAATATAGAATTCTTCTTTGTACTGGCTTAAGACCATCTCTTACATCAGGCAGTGCTCTGGAAGCGATAACACTCATGGCATAATCTATATAATAGTTTTCCATGGTTTTCTGCATATCGACTTCTTGAACTTTATCAAAGATATGTTCATCCATTATTATAATTCCTTTCCGTGAAGTTATTAATTAACGCAATGTGTAAATCTGGAATACGCCATGCGTAAATCCTAATCACGCGCATTCGTAAAATCTACATACGCCATGCGTAAATCCTACGGATTTACTTATGTAATCGCCACATACAACTCAAAATTATAAAATATGCCCATGTATGCAAGCATACGGTCATATTTATAATTTTTCCTTGTGCATGGCTTGTTAGATATCCAAATTCTTTACAAACTTAGCATTTGCTTCTATGAAATCTCTTCTTGGCTCTACCTTGTCACCCATAAGTGTTGAGAATGTTACATCAAGTTCTGAATCATCATCTTCATTCATATTAACTCTTAATAATACTCTCTTGTGTGGGTCCATTGTTGTTTCCCATAACTGCTCTGCGTCCATCTCACCAAGTCCCTTATAACGCTGGACTTTATTATTCTGGTCTCTTCCAATCTCAGTCATGATTGCATTAAGCTCATCATCATTATAGGCATACCACACTTTTTTATTCTTCTCAACTTTATAAAGTGGTGGCTGTGCAAGATATACATGGCCTTCTCTTATAAGATCGGGCATGAATCTGTACAGGAATGTCAGAAGAAGTGTTGCAATATGTGCACCATCTACATCGGCATCTGTCATAATAATAATCTTGTGATAACGAAGCTTGCTTATATCAAAATCTTCATGAATACCTGTACCAAATGCAGTAATCATCGCTTTAATCTCTGCATTTCCAAGTATTCTGTCAAGTCTTGCTTTCTCAACGTTAAGAATCTTACCACGAAGTGGAAGGATTGCCTGTGTAGCACGGCTTCTTGCAGTCTTTGCAGAACCACCGGCTGAATCTCCCTCAACAATATATATCTCACAATTCTTAGGATCTTTATCTGAACAATCAGCTAACTTGCCAGGAAGTGAAGTGCTTTCAAGTGCAGTCTTTCTTCTTGTTAAGTCTCTTGCTTTTCTTGCAGCTTCTCTCGCTCGCTGTGCAAGCAACGATTTTTCACATATAGATTTTGCAACTGCAGGATTCTGCTCAAGGAAGTAAGTAAGCTGTTCACTTACTATACTGTCAACTGCTCCCCTTGCAACTGTATTACCAAGCTTCTGCTTAGTCTGTCCTTCAAACTGCGGATCTTCAATCTTAACAGATACGATTGCTGTAAGTCCCTCTCTTATATCATCACCAGAAAGACTCTGCTCGCTCTCTTTAAGAATCTTATTCTTTCTTGCGTAGTCATTAAATGTTTTAGTCATCGCATTTCTAAAACCAGCAAGATGTGTTCCACCCTCAGGAGTCTTTATATTATTAACAAATGAATCGACAACCTCATTAAATCCATCATTATGCTGGAATGCTACTTCAACCTGAACATTGTCTTTCACACCTTCACAATAAATAATCTGGCTGTATAAAGGTTCTTTACTCTTATTAAGATACTGAACAAATTCCTTGATACCACCTTCATAATGGAATACTTTCTGCTGCTCAAGACCTTCTCTTAAATCTGTAAGAGTAATCTTGATTCCCTTAGTAAGAAATGCCATTTCTCTTAATCTGTGCATAAGAATATCAAATTCAAATACAGTTGTTTCCTGAAAAATCTCTGAATCAGGAAGAAAAAAGTAACCTGAGTTCCTGTATCCTCAATATCGCAGTCACCTACTATCTTAAGGTCATAACATATCTTTCCTCTTTCGTATCTCTGCTGATAAATGTGTCCATTTCTCTTTACCTGAACTTCAAGCCATTCAGACAAAGCATTAACTACAGATGCACCAACACCGTGAAGTCCTCCTGACACCTTATATCCTCCACCACCGAATTTACCTCCGGCATGAAGAACGGTATATACAACTTCAATGGCAGGTCTTCCTGTCTTATGATTAATATCAACAGGTACACCTCTACCATTATCAATTACAGTGATAGAGTTATCTTTATTAATCATAACCTCAATATGTGTACAAAAACCTGCTAAAGCTTCGTCAATTGCATTATCAACTATCTCATACACAAGATGATGAAGTCCTCTTCCTGATGTACTTCCAATATACATACCCGGTCTTTTTCTTACAGCTTCAAGACCTTCAGTACCTGAATCTGGTCTCCACCATAATTCTTCTCTGCATTCTGATCTGCCACTTTAATTCCTCCTTGTTTTACAAAGCAAAATGTAATTAATTCTCATTAACTACATGACCATCTGTTACTTTAAATATTTTGTTGATATTCATTCTGTTATTAATAAACTCTTCAAGTCCGGTGCATGTAACAATCGTTTGTATATCTCCAATGCTGTTTATCAGAAAATTCTGTCTGTTACTGTCTAACTCAGACAAAACATCATCAAGAAGAAGTACCGGAGTATCTTTAATTACAAGTTTCACAAGTTCAATCTCAGATAATTTAAGTGAAAGTGCAGCTGTTCTTTGTTGTCCCTGTGAACCATATTTTCTCACATCATTGTCATTTATTAAAAATATAAGATCGTCCTTATGAGGACCTTTACCTGTAACCTTGTATTTAATATCCTTTTGTCTTGAATTTCTTACTTCTTCTTCAAAATCATTCACATCAACATCAGGAACATAACATACTTTAATATTCTCAATACCACCAGTAAGTCTGGAATGAATATCACTGATTATTGTGTTAATCTTTTCTATGAAACTTTTTTCTGCCTTTAATAATAAGGCTTCCATACTTAACAAGCTGCATGTCCCATATATCAAGAGTCTGCATCAGCTGTTCTGATGGTGAAAATGCTATATCTTTGAGAAGCTTGTTTCTCTGATTAAGTACTTTGTTGTAATTAACAAGGTTACTAAGATATATCTTGTCAAGCTGGCTAAGTTCCATATCCATAAATCTTCTTCTCTCTGAAGGACCGTTTTTTATAATATTAAGATCTTCCGGAGAAAAGAAAACAATATTAATAATTCCAAAAAGTTCAACAGCTTTTTTTATAGGAATACCATTAACTGCTATACCCTTGGTTTTATTCTTCTTAAGGTGCATGTCTATGCGGTATTTCATACCATGCTTTAAGACATTTAGTTTAATATGCGATTCATCTTCTCCAAATCTGACTATTTCTCTGTCTTTACTGCCACGATGTGACTTAGAAGTTGAACACATATATATTGATTCTAATATGTTAGTCTTTCCCTGGGCATTGTCACCATATATTATGTTTACATGCTCATTGAAATTCATATCCAGAAATTCATAATTTCTGTAATCCTTTAACTCAACAGATTCGACTATCACATTAACACCTATTTTTTAATAAGAATACTGGAGCCGTTGTATTCTACAACTTCTCCGCCAAAAAGTTTTTTTCCACGCTGTGTTTCAACAACGCCATTAACCTTAACTTCACCATCCTGAATAACAATCTTGGCTTCAACACCTGATTCAACTAATCCGGCAGCTTTAATTGCCTGTCCAAGTTTGATGAAATCATCTCTTAAAATTATTTCTTCCATAACTTTCCTTTCTCTTGTTAAGCTGTGAAGTTAACAGGAAGTATAAGATAAATATAATTTTCTTCCTTGTCTCTGATAAAGCAAGGTGATTTATGATTAACTAGATACATAGTCACATTTTCATCATCGATAACCCTTAATGCATCCATAAGGAACTTAGGATTAAAACCAATCATAATATCCTTACCTTCTTTATCAATATCAATATCTTCGTTAAGAGCTCCAATTGCAGAGTTAACATTTACCTGTAATAAACCATTTAATATATTAATAATAATTGGCTTCTTATCTCCTTCTCTTATAAGAAGATTAGCTCTATCTATAGAATCTAGAAATTCTTTTTTTATTAATAGATACTTTAGTTTCATAATCGTTAGAAAGCATCTGACTAATCTTAAAATCACCCTCTATAAGTCTAGAAACAACATGAGTCTGGTCAAATTCAAATAATACATGATTATTAGTAAAGTAAATATTAACAAAACTTTCAGCATCAGCATTAAGAATCTTGCTTATTTCCTGAAGAGTCTTACCTGAATAACTACTCTTACGTCATCAGATCTGCCTTCAAGCTTAATATTACGGATAGCAATTCTATGTCCATCAAGACCTACAACCTTAAGAGTATTTTCGGATACCTCAAAAAGTTCACCTGTCATCATTTTATTGTTATCATTAATAGCAATAGAGAATATTGTCTGATTAATAACTTCCTTTAACTGGAACTGGGAAAGTGTAATCATCTTATCTTTAATAATAGCAGGAAGGTAAGAAAAATCATCTCCGGATTTTCCTGCTATATTAAACTTACTTTTTCACATGTAATAAGGCATTATTATTAGAATCAGTAGTTAAAGTAATATCATTATCAGGCAGCTTTCTTACAATTTCAGAAAAAAAGCTTAGCGTCTATGGCAATCTTACCTTTTTCTATAATTTCACCTTCTACTATAGTTTCAATGCCAAGTTCCATATCGTTACCTGTGAACTTGATTTCATTAGTAGTAGCATCAATAAGAATACATTCAAGAATATTCATAGTAGTTCTTGTAGGTACAGCCTTCATTACGATACCTACAGCTTTGTTTAAGTTCAGATTTAGAAAAACTAATTTCATAATTGTTGAAACTTCCTTTCGATAAAATTGTAGACCTGGAGAAGATATATATAAATATATAAATGCCGTAGCCGTAGTCTTAGGGGTTGTTAATATGTTAAAAACCCCTGCCAATCCAGTAAATATCAGCAAAAGGATAAGCCTTAAAAACGGACTGAGTATATGTTAAAAAAACAAAAATTATGTTGATAAAAAATCAAAAAAATGTTCAAAAAATGTTAAAAATTAAATTTAAAAAAATATAATTTAAAAAAAAGTTATAAAGAACATTCAACATAAAAATCCACAATCTGTTGATAAATAACTGTTTATAACAAATAATTGTTAATAACATCATGAAGGATTGATCTTTTTGATGATAATATCAATAGTATTGCGTACTGATTCGTTCTGGACAACTTCTTTGGCAATCTTTTTCAGCTCCGTGGATAACTGTTGTATGATCTCTGTTACCTAAAGCTTTACCTACGGCTGAAGAGGGGCTGTTGTCATCTGACGGCATAGATACATGGCAATTTGTCTTGGATGTACTATGTTTGCATTACGCTTAGACGATATTATGTCATCGTATTTAACATTAAAGTGATCCGCCACCGTCTGTATAATAAGCTCAGGTGTGATTTCTTTTTTAGAATCAGGAGATATAAGATCTTTTAATGTCTGTTCAGCGAATTCTACAGTAATAGGTGTATGCGATAACTTTGAAAATGCAGATAACTTTGTAAGTGCACCCTCAAGCTCCCTTATACTTGACTTTATATGAGTTGCCACGTAATCCTGTACATCATATGGAATATCAAGTGATGAAATTCGGACTTTTTTTTATAATAGCCATCTTAGTTTCGTATGTAGGAATCTGGATATCAACAGGAAGTCCCATCTCGAATCTTGTTCTTAGACGTTCCGAAAGAGTTTCCATTTCCTTAGGTGGCTTATCAGAAGATATAACAATCTGCTTTTCCTGATATAAAGAGTTAAAGGTATGGAAGAACTCTTCCTGTGTAGATTCCTTACCTATTATAAATTGAATATCATCGATAAGAAGCACGTCAATATTACGGTAACGGTTTCTGAAAGCAGCATTGCCTTTTTCAGCATTTTCTTTATTACGGATGGCATCTATAAGTCATTGGTGAAAGTTTCACTTGTTACATACAATACCTTTTTATTAGGATTGTTTTCGATAATAAAATGTGCAATAGCCTGCATAAGATGAGTCTTGCCAAGTCCAACACCACCATATATAAAAAGTGGGTTATATACTTCGCCAGGCGATTCGGCAACAGCTACAGAGGCTGCATGTGCAAGGCTGTTATTGTTACCAACGACAAATGTGTCGAATGTATAATTAGGATTAAGATTAAGGGAAAGATTGTTAGAATTGTTATTATCTTTCTTAGGCTCATCTTTTTTAATCTTTTCTTTTTTAATTTTTTCCTCATGTTCAAGGTCTTCATCGGATATAAGACGGATCGTGTATTTATCATCCATAACCTCACAGACAGTTATTTCAAGAAATTCACGATATTTCTTTTCTATGAGGGATACACCCATACGGCCCTTAGATACTAATAAGGTAATTACGTTATCATCTACTGAATATATCTTAAGGGGTTTAATAAATGTATTAAAGGAAATATCCTGTATGTCGTATTCCTCTTTAAATATTTGAAGGATTCTATCCCAGCTGTTAATTAATTCTTCCATAATAATTGCCTTTCTGGCTGTATTAGAATGATAAAAAAACATTCCTTTATAATCATAAAGCATTTGTGGATTTTTTTCAATAAAATTGTGGATAACTTAAAAAATCTTTAAAAAATTCCGTATTATACAAAAATTGTGTTGATAATATATAAACAAAAAAAACATAGGAAAATAGCGGAAAATAGCAAAAAAACACACATGTAATCACAAAAAATAGAAAAGTTATGCACAAGTTATGCACATGTTGTGCATAACTCTGTATAAGGTGTGGATAGATGTGAATATGATTGTTTAACACATATTCTTAACGTACGGACGACAGCATATATGAGAAAAGCAGGTGTGCATACATCAACGATGCCAGAAGCTTCAATTGGATATTTCTAAGACTTTTCATATACGTAATGGTAGTTTCCGCTACCGTTCGATACGGGACATCCATGTCCCATATCTCACTTCCACAGACATCCGTGTCTGTGGATAGCTGGGTAGCTAAGAAAAAGTCTAAGAACTATCACAATTGAACTTCAAGTACATCTTATGATGTATGCACACCTGCTTTTCTCATATATGCTGTCTGACTTTGGCTTAATTTACAAAAAATGAATGTGTGGCTAAATCCTGTTTCGTCACCTTGATTTAATTGAATATTCAGTATTACATTATGCCGTAACACAGACAAATATAAGCTACAGGCAGTCCTGCATACTATGTGAAATGCACTTGAAGTTCAATCGTGCTGACTCTTAGACTTTTCTTTCGCTCCCAGCTAGCTTCGTACATGGATGTACGAAGCAATGAGGTCGCGCCACGGACGGCGCGTCCGAATGGTAGCGTCACCTATAACTACCTATATGAAAAGTCTTAGAGTCAGCCGATTGAAGCTTCTGGCATTGAACATAGTGTGCAGGACTGCCTGTAGCTTATATTTGTCGTCCGTTCGTCAACAACTAATATTCAATTAAACAACAATATGCAGTAATATAAATTTTCACTTGACTTTAATGCCTGAAGTGACTATAATTAGAACGATGTTTTAAAAAAAAGTGCTTTAGCACATTGAAACTTAAAGAATATTCTTACCATATATAATAATGGTAGTGAAGGAGGTGCATAGATTATGAAGATGACATTTCAGCCTAAGACAAGACAGAGATCTAAGGTTCATGGTTTTAGATCAAGAATGAGTACTCCAGGTGGAAGAAAAGTTTTAGCAGCAAGAAGAGCAAAAGGAAGAAAGAGACTTTCAGCTTAATTGGTTTTACAGCAGATGGGTACATCAGTATTCATCTGTTTTTTTTATAGTATCATTTAGTATTATTGAAGATTATTTAACATGGCAGTATGTATCATAGTATGTGCTGCCATAAATAAAAAATATATGGTGGATTATTATTATGAAGTACAAGGATTTTGAAACATTAAAAAGTAATGAAGATTTTAAAAGGGTATATACGAAAAGGAAATCTTATGCAAATAGAGAACTTATAATGTATATAGCTAAGAACGGAACGGATACTAAACGATTAGGTGTATCTGTGAGTAAGAAGGTCGGGAATAGTATTGTCCGGCACAGACTGGCAAGACTTGTAAGGGAGGCATTCCGTCTTAATACAAGTCATATACCCGATGGCATAGACGTTGTTGTTGTTGTCAAGGCTGGTCTTAGAGATAAGGGTTATGAAGAAACCAGTAATTCAATGATTCATTTATTAAAGCTCCATAAGATATATATTGCGTAATTATCACGTAAGTATCAAAAGATTATTTTGCTGCTTACAGATTGGTAAGGATTGGTTCAATGCAATTGATTGGTATTGCAATTGTTTGTTATTGCTATTGTTATTGTTATTGTTATTTTATGTAAATTGAAAGTGCATATTAGAAATGATTTATGCTGAATTCTTGATGGAAATGCATATTAATATGTATGTTAATGAGGAAAAATATGAAAAAATATAGCAACACAGGTAAAAAAATAGTTATAAAGCTGATACGTTTTTATAAGGTAGCGTTATCTCCTTATAAAGGAAGAAGCTATTGTAATTATGTTCCAAGCTGCTCACAATATGCAATAGAAGCGATAGATATGTATGGAGTTGTATTAGGTGGATGGTTGGCATTTAAAAGAATACTAAGATGTAATCCATTCCATAGAGGAGGCTTTGACCCAGTTCCTATTGGAAAGTATAAAAGAAAAAGATTACATTAATAACCAGGAGGTTTGATTTGTTTAATGCAATTATCATGCCAATAGCACAGGTGTTAGGTTATATTTTTAATCTTTTGTTTGAAGCATTAAGCTTCTTACACATCGGAAATGTTGCTATTGCAATTATTCTATTTACAATTATAGTTAAGCTGTGCATGCTTCCTTTAAGCATAAAGCAGCAGAAGTTAGCAAGCTTAATTCGGTAATGAGTCCGGAAATAAGGGCTATCAATGAAAAGTATAAAGACAAGAAAAATGACCAGAATGCAATGATGAAGATGCAGGAGGAAACTAAGGCTGTATATGAAAAGTACGGTGTTTCACAGATGGGTGGATGTGTACAGATGCTTATACAGATGCCTATTCTGCTTGCACTTTACCAGGTGTTCAGATTCATACCACTTTATATCACACAGTTAAAGAATCTTTTTACAGCATTTCTTATTGATAATGGTGGTATAATGTCTGCGAGTGGTTATACAGATACCATGAAGCAGTTTGGTGAGAATATAGACTGGACAAATGTTAACACAGCAATCACAGAGATTAACAAGTTTAGTACAGAAAACTGGGATGTGTTAAGAGATGCATTTCCAGCCTTCAGCGATATTATTGCTAACAGCCATGCAAGCCTTGAACAGATGAATACATTTTTAGGTATTAATATGTCACAGGAACCAGGTTTTGGGCTTACACTTGCATTCCTTATACCTGTACTTTCAGGTTTATCACAGTTTATAAGTGTAAAGGTTGCACAGGGAAATACACCAGTAGATGATGATAACCCAATGGCTGCATCTATGAGAATGACTACTTATATATTCCCATTAATGTCAGCATTTATAGCAATATCTGTTCCAGCAGGTCTTGGTCTTTACTGGATAGCAACTTCTGTAATCCAGACTATTATCACAGTATTTATAAACAGATACTATGACAAGTTAGGTGCTGAAACGATAGTTAAGAAGAATGTTGAAAAGCGCAACAAGAAGCGTGCAAAGAAGGGACTTCCACCAGAAACAATAGCTAAGAATGCTACAGTATCAACTAAGAATGTTAACAGGGAAAAAGCTGTTAAGTCATTAGAACAGATAAAGGCAGAGAATGAAAAAAGGTAAAAGAAATAAAAGAGTCTGCACAGTATTATAAGACGGCCAAGCCGGAAGTCTTGCTGAAAAGGCAGGTATGGTCGCTAAATATAACGAGAAGAGCAGTAAGAATGGTACCAGAAAGAACTAACAGGATTTTAATGTAAGTGAGGGTAAAAACATGGAATATATTGAAGTTACAGGACAGACACTTGATTCTATCCAGTATCTTACAAGTCTTGTAATTAACAAGAACAGTGAGAAGTATGTAAGAGTTAAATTAGATACAGAGAACTATAGAAAGAGAAGAAAAGAAACTCTTGAGTCTCTTTCTAAGAACATTGCATACAAGGTTAAGAGAAGCAGAAGACCTGTTTCACTTGAGCCTATGAACCCATATGAAAGAAGAATTATCCATTCAGCACTTCAGGCAGATAAGTTTGTTTCTACAAGAAGTGAGGGTGAAGAACCTTTCAGACATGTTGTTGTTTATCTTGAAAGAGAGAATAATAACAGATATAACAGATAATTAGATATATGATTTTATTAAATGCTGTGGTATTATTATCACAGCATTTTTTATATGGAGGATGGAAATGGAGGATACAATAGCAGCTATATCTACAAGTACAGTGTCAAGCGGTGGAATTAGTATTGTAAGAATAAGCGGTCCTGATGCAATTATTATTGGAGATAAAGTTTTTAAGTCAAAAAAGAATATTAAGCTTGCAAATGTACAGAGTCATACGGTACATTTTGGAAATATATGTGATAACGGTAATGAAATTGATGAAGCACTTGTAATTGTAATGAAAGCTCCTAACACTTATACAAGAGAGAATATTGTTGAGATTGACTGTCATGGCGGTATTCTTGTTACTAAGAAGGTGTTAGAGGCGGTACTTAACGCTGGTGCAAGGCTTGCAGAGCCTGGTGAATTTACAAAGAGAGCATTTCTTAATGGAAGAATTGACCTGTCACAGGCGGAGGCTGTTATTGATATTATTAATGCAAAGAATGATTATGCTCTGAAGTCATCTGTTAATCAGTTAGATGGTAAGTTATCTGAAAAGATTAAGAATATAAGAGAGATAATATTGAATAATGTTGCATTTATTGAGGCTGCTCTTGATGATCCAGAACATTTTGATATAGATGCTAATGTAGATAACCTTAAAAATGATGTGGAAAACTGTCTTAATAATGTGGATAACTTGTTAAAAACATGCGATAATGGCAGAATCATGCATGATGGCGTGCGTACAGTCATTTTGGGGAAAACTAATGCAGGAAAGTCAAGCCTGCTTAATGTACTTGCAAGAGAAGAGAGAGCAATTGTTACTGATATAGAAGGAACTACGAGAGATACTCTTGAAGAAATGATTAATCTGTCTGGAATTACTCTTAATCTTATTGATACTGCAGGAATCAGAAAAACTGATGATGTTGTTGAAAGCATTGGTGTTAATAAGGCTAAGAAGCTTGCAGAAATCGCTGATCTTGTAATATATGTAGTTGATTCTTCAAGAGTACTTGATGATAATGATTATGAGATTATGGAACTTATCAAGGATAAGAAGGTTCTTGTAATACTTAATAAAGTCTGATCTTGCACAGGTTACAACAGCAGAAGATATTAAGAAAATAATGAATTGTGAGACAGTTACTATATCTGCAAAGCAGGAGACAGGAATTGAAGAACTTGAGGAAACTGTTAAGAATATGTTCTTTAATGGTGAAGTTAAGTTCAATGAAGATGTATATATTACAAGTACAAGACATAAAGAACTTTTAAAGAAGGCTGAGAACAGCTTAAAGCTTGTACTTGATGGAATTGATAACATGGTAAGTGAAGATTTCCTTACTATTGATTTAATGGCTGCATATGAGAATCTTGGTCTTATAATAGGAGAGGAGATTGAAGATGATCTTGCCAACAGAATTTTTTCAAAGTTCTGTATGGGTAAGTAATGCAGGTTGATAAGGAGAAGTAATATGCCTAATATTAGAGAAGAATATGATGTAGTTGTAGTAGGTGCTGGTCACGCAGGTTGTGAGGCTGCCCTTGCTGCTGCAAGAATGGGACTTGAAACAATTATATTTACAGTAAGCGTTGAAAGTATAGCAATGATGCCTTGTAATCCTAATATAGGAGGAAGTTCTAAGGGACATCTTGTAAGAGAAATAGATGCTCTTGGTGGCGAGATGGGAAAGAATATAGATGCTACATTTATACAGTCAAAGATGTTAAATGCATCAAAAGGCCCTGCGGTTCATTCACTCCGTGCACAGGCTGACAAGTCCGATTACAGCAGAAGAATGAGAAATGTGCTTGAGAATACTGAGCATCTGCATATAAGACAGGCAGAGGTTTCAGAGATTATTGTTAATGATGGAAAAATTGGTGGTGTAAAGACTGTTTCGGGTGCAGAATACATAGCTAAGGCAGTTGTTTTATGCACAGGTGTATATCTAAAGGCAAGATGTATATATGGAGATGTAAGTTATCATACAGGTCCTAACGGACTTCAGGCAGCCAACCATCTTACAGAATCACTTATAAATAACGGAATAGAAGTGAGAAGATTCAAGACAGGTACACCTGCCAGAGTTGATAAAAGGTCAGTGGATTTTTCTAAGATGACAGAGCAGTTCGGTGATAAGAGAGTTGTGCCATTTTCATTTGAAACAGACCCTGAGAGCATACAGAAAGATCAGGTAAGCTGCTGGCTTACATATACTAATGAAGAGACACACAAGATTATTATGGATAATCTTGATCGTTCACCTCTTTATTCAGGAGATATCCACGGAACAGGCCCAAGATACTGTCCATCAATTGAGGATAAGGTTGTAAGATTTGCAGACAAAGACAGACATCAGGTATTCATTGAGCCAGAGGGCTTGTATACTAATGAAATGTATCTTGGTGGAATGAGCAGTTCAATGCCTGAGGATGTACAGTATGCAATGTATAGAACAGTTCCTGGTCTTGAGAATGTTCGAATCGTAAGAAATGCTTATGCTATTGAGTATGACTGTATTAACGCTGTTCAGTTAAAGTCTTCTCTTGAATTCAAGAAGATTGAAGGATTATTTGCTGGTGGACAGTTTAACGGAAGCTCAGGATATGAGGAAGCCGCTGCACAGGGAATTGTCGCGGGTATTAATGCGGCACTTTTCGTTAAGAAGGAAGAACCACTTATACTTGACCGTTCAGAAAGTTATATAGGTGTTCTTATAGATGACCTTGTAACTAAGGAGACAGCAGAGCCTTACAGAATGATGACAAGCCGTGCAGAGTACAGACTTATATTAAGACAGGATAATGCAGATATAAATCCTAAGCTGCGTGAACTGTTTGATGTTAGTGTATCAAGGGCAGTGGCTGATCTTGCAGTTTTATCAGAGTATAATCTGCCTTTTGTGAAGATTGGTGGGTATTTTGTTGCATATAAGTCAGGAGATGTTGATGCTGAGCTTGAAAAGTCGAAGAAGGCAGTAAGTATTCTTGGTGGAGTTATAGAAAAGGTTGATAAATTCAAACTTCCAGAAACGGATATTGAAAGATCTCTTGTATATATTAAAAAGATTAAGAGTACTGGGAAAAAATATCCAAGAAAGGCAGGTATGCCATCAAAGGAGCCATTGGGGTGATTGATGATATCGTGTCGTGGATCAGCTGGGTGGTTAAATTGTTGTTTAGCAAACATTCGGTTGGCGAACTGACGATATAATATAAGTGAAAATCGGTGCCGCACATACATCATCGATGCCAGAAGTTTCAATTGGATATTTCTAAGACTTTTCATATACGTAATGGTAGTTTCCGCTACCGTTCGATACGGGACATCCATGTCCCATATCTCACTTCCACAGACATCCGTGTCTGTGGATAGCTGAATAGTTAAGGAAAAGTCTAAGAACTATCACAATTGAACTTCAAGTGCATCTCACGATGTATGCGCAGCACCGATTTTCACTTATATTATGTCTGGTTGTGGCTTAATTTACGAAAAATGAATGTGTGTTAAATCAGAAGGGAGAGGCATGAGGGCGGAATTGTGCGTAAAGCGCACAATTCCGCCCTGTTTCGTCCTACTTGATTTAATTGAATATTCAGTATTAAATTATGTCGCAACACAGACAAATATAAGATACAGGCAGTTCTGCATACTATGTGAAATGCACTTGAAGTTTGATTGTGATAGTTCTTAGTCTTTCACTTAGTCAACCAGCTAGCTTCGTACACGGATGTACGAAGCAGCGAAGCCGCGCCATGGACGGCGCGTCTGAGCGGTAGCGTCAGTTATCATAGTTTATATGGAAAGACTTAGAAATATCCAGCCATAACAAACTCGCAAAGCGTGTTTATTATGGCTATCGCGGCAGTCGCCAAGGTCATATCAAGAATATGACTTTGGCTCGTTGCTCGCGTAAATCAAAGCTTCTGGCATTGAACATAGTGTGCAGGACTGCCTGTAGCTTATATTTGTCGTCCGTTCGTCACCAACTGAAATTCAATTAAACAACAATATCTCACACTGTTTTATAAACTCATCAGGCTGTTCTACCTGTGGAAGTAAACCTGAACCAGATATATTAACAGTTTCAATCGCACTATTAAGAGATGTGTATTCATTGAGTGTTTCTGTATTGAAATTATCACCATGTATAATATATATACAGTTGTTTAGTTCTTTAACGGCTTTTGATATAGAAACTGTTGTATAGTTACACTCTGTGCTCGAAAAAAGATATTTGCTAGATGCACCAGATAAGTGGGCATTTTCGTGGCAGGCATTCAGGTAATCAATAGGTACAAGATTATCACTGAATACTTTATTTCCAAGTATTTTGTTTAATCGGCCTTTTCCTACACATATATTATAAATTGTTGTTCCAATTACAGGAATAGAGAGAAGCTTTCTTCTTATATTAGCCCTTTTCCCTGGTGTGATTCCTGCTCTTGAGACAGCCTCTGGGCTTACTAGCAGTATTTTATTATATAAGGCATTGTTAGTAAAGGCAGCGCCTATTGCTATTGGAGCAGAACTTCCAGTTGCCATTATATCTGTTGGTTTTCCTATAACATTTGTTATAAAATCATTTAATAGCTGTGTATACATATATGTTGTGTAAGTGATGTGTGGTTTATCAGAGTGACCGCATCCAAGCATATCTAATACATAAACATAATGTGTATCTGATAAATGCTGTATAACGTTATTCCACTCATATCCAGAGCTATATGCATTCAGATCGTGTATAAGCAATAAAGGAGAAGCATTTTTATCACCATAAGCTGAGTAAGCAATATTTCCAAATTTCCAGCCGTAACTATTTTCTGATTTATTTTCAAATGTATAATTATTAATCGTTGCGTATTTAAATATAAACTTGTTTATGATATGTGTAGTTGCAATAACAGCTGTTCCCATACCGGCTGCCAGGCCTACTTTCTGCCATTTATTCATAATATTCCTCATTTCTGCGCATATATTTTATACAGATTAGATGTGCCATGTGCGCATAGACACTAAATAAAACATAGTTAAATATCATAATTTACTCTTTCTTAACCCGTACACTCACGAACCCGCGCTACGCGCTATCTCGCCCTGCTTCGCATGGCTGTTCGTTCGTTAATGGCGCAAGAAAAGTAAATGTCTGCTTCCTTTTCTTTTGCGCTCATTATATCATAATATTATAGTCTATAAGATAAAAAGTGGCAATCTTTATAAAAGCTATTATTAAGAGTATCTTTATAAAATGTAATATTAAGAGAGCTATTAAGTTAGTTGTAAAATTTACTTATGCCACTCACATCATTATATAAGTTTAGTATATAGAAATAATTGCATTATTAGCTACAACTGTATTTTATAGATTAGGTTTTATCAGACAAAATATGCGAGGTTAATATATGTGTAGTCAAAACATGATAAAAAATGCTTTATTTTTATTATCAAATGGGTTAAAATTTTATTAAATATGAATACGTTGTATATGGAATAAAAAGGAAGTAAATATTATGAAAGATATTCAGTCTGATAAAGCTGTTAATTATATAATTAATCAGATAAAAAAACTTGAAAAAAATGTTGATGAATACAAATATGAAATCAATTCAATAGAGTTGGAACTTAAATCCATATGCAATAAGATGAATGAAGTATTAAATTCGGGCGATAAAACACAGGATTTATTCATATCAACTAATTGTGACAAATACATAGAAAAAGAATATAAAAATCTTTGTAATAAAAAAGAGTCGCTTGAAAATTTGAAAAAGAAAAAAATATCTGATCTTGATGAAGTTATTAACAAAATTAATGAAATGAGAGAAGTTATTAACAATTCGTCAGATGAAGATAGTGAAAATGTGTATAATAATAAATCAGAAAGTGAATTAAATGAATCTGATGCAGAGATATTGTGGATATTAGAAGAAGACAGACAGCGTATATCAAGAGATATTCATGATACAGTAGTTCAGAATCTTACTGCACTTATACATAAGGAAGAATTTATCAATCAGATAGTAGATAAAGATGTAAATCGTGCTAAAATAGAAATAAATAATGCAAAGTTATTAATAAAAGATAGCGTTAAAGATCTTAGGAATATTATATATCAGTTAAGACCAATGGAACTTGATGATCTAGGCTTTAATGAAGCACTTCTTAATCTTATAGATAAATTAGACGATAGCTATAAGAATATAATGATACACACAACTATTGATTGTAGTGATGATATATCACAGATCGCAAGTATATCGAGTCTTAGAATTATAAATGAACTATCTAGTAATTCATATAAGTATGCTGATTGTTCTAATATATACATAGATATATCCACGGATGAGCAATATATATATATAGATTATCGTGATGATGGCTGTGGTTTTGATTATAATTCAATAGGCAAGGTTAAAAATAATAATAGTGGATACGGAATAAGAATGTTAAATGAAAGAATAGTACTTCTTAAAGGAAGCATTGAATATGACAGAGACAGAGCAGAGTTCAAAATTAAAATCCCAATATATTGATATTGACTTGAAATTAAGAACGTTGTATCTGTGTATAACTTGTTATTTTGTACATTATTAAAATAGATTATGATGATAGGAGTTAAAACTGTGGACAACATGATACTGCTCATATAAGCGTAATGTTGGAATGTGTGGAAAACTTTTATTAATCATTAGAAGGGATGGTTATAATATGCCTGTTAATATATTGTTAGCAGATGATCATAGAATGGTCAGAGAAGGACTGAAACAATTGTTGGAAATGGATGATAATATAAATGTTGTTAGTGAGGCTGATGATGGATATGAATGCCTTAATTATGCCAATAAAACACAGCCTGATATTATTCTTCTTGATATAAATATGCCTAATCTTGATGGACTTCAAGTACTTGATATTATAAAAAGCCAGAAGATGAAGTGCAAGGTAATAATACTTACAATTCATAATGAAATAGATTATTTAATAAAAGCTCTGGATAAGGGCTGCGATGGATATATATTAAAGGATTCAGATTTTGATACTTTAAAAAAAGCTATAATGACAGTATATAAGGGTGAAACATATATAGAACCAAGCCTCGTTCCTTTACTAAATGTTAGACTTGCAGAAAGAGATATTATGAAAGACAGAACCAATGAGCTTACAAGAAGGGAAATAGAAGTGTTAAGGATGATAGCTGCAGGTTCGTCAAACAAAGAAATAGCTTCGGTTTTAAATATAAGTGAAAGAACAGTAAAAAATCATGTATCTAACATATTTAAGAAAATAGGTGTTTCTGATAGAACACAGGCAGCGGTGTTTGCTATAAAAAATGATATAATTACATTGAAATAAATTGAAAGCGTTTAATAAATAATAAATAGAATTAAATTAAATTGAAAATGTTTGCTGAATAATGATTTGATTAAATAAAAAATATTTAGTGAAAAATAAAATAAGATGAATGAATTTTATTTAATTAGATGAAATTAGATTAGACTGATATGATAAATTTTATATTTATTATATCAGTCTTTTTGTTTCACGTGAAACATATTATAGGAATTAAAATTAAAAAATGCTTTAGTAAAAATATTTAAGAATATTATTTGGTGTCAAAATATACATTTGTACTTAGTTTAATAATCTTTGAAAATACACTAATATTTATGTGACAAGTTGATTGTTTATAAATTATACGAATTTAATATGTATCACTATATTTTGAATACATGTATTCTGTAAGATTTTTGAAATTTATATATATTTATAAATTATATAAAATATTATAATTAATTATGTTTCACGAAACATAATTAATGTCATAGCGAAAAATTGTTACTAACTGATGCGATTGGATTTATATATTGTCATTGTTGCATAATTTACGAAATTCTCTAATATCTTAAACTTTCATAAATGGCATGCTTTACGACTTTTTGTTTTCGAAGTAAGACCAGGATGAAAGTGAAATGAAATAGTTCAATTATAAATGTTTTATTATTCTATTACACTTTGATTTAGTAATACTTTATTGTATATCACATACCTTAAACTAATGGCAATATGAGCTATCACATCATGAAACTATAAAATTTTGATTTATTTAACTTTAATTATTAGATGATTTACTATTATATAATATGTTATGCTTCGCTCGTTTTTTACTCATGTATCTGTGTATTCGAGCTATTACGTCATGCGTTGCATGACAATTCGTTCTTTAATGGCACAAGAAAAAAATAAATGTCTGCTTTGCAGCCGCTTTCTTTTCTTTTATGTTCAATATAATTTAAGTGTAATAATTATATTGATGATAGTAAAAATATCAATTATAAAAATAGTGATTATAATATGATGTGAGTGTCAAAAGTGAATTTTGCCACTTACTGATGTAACCAGATTGCTTCATTGCTATGCGATTCATGCAATTCTCGAACACCTCAAACTTACATAAAATGGCGTATTTACACCGTTTTATTCTGTTTTCAGTGCTCGACGTGTAAATAAGTGTAAATCGCTTATTTGTGCGAACACAAACGAAATTATACTTTTGACACTTACATCATAATATTCAATAAAATAGTCTACAATTGCTGCATATTGCGGACTGAAATTAATAAAATATATGAAAAACGCTCAATAAATATTGAAAAAAATATAGTTTAGTATTAGACTATTATAGTGGATAAATAGATAGAATACATTTGAATGATTTAAACATATATTAATGAAATAACCTTAATACAGTTATTATACATAATGTGAAAAATGGTTCAACAAATATTATTGATAAATATTAACTGATGTATCTTTACACATTTTTTATTTTTATAGAGTCTGATTTTTAATAAAAAGTCACATTTATGATTTTAATTCTACTTATAGTATTGAGTTAGGTGCAAGTTCAATAAAAAAGCTTTATTATATAAGCAGAAATGATTTTTGAAAATTGGTATTTGTATTATAAAATAAAATGTAATGTTTCACGTGAAACAGATAGATAGTGATGGCTTTATCTAATAAGTTATATACAATTTTGAGATATGTTTTTCTGATTTGAATGTTATAATATTTAATTATACGAACTTGGATTGATGCATTGCTACGCAATTCATTCAATCCTCTAACATCTGAAAATTTTACAAATAATATATTATAATACCTGGGTTAAAAGGTCCAAAACCACATGAGCTCGTTTATAGGTTGGTTTAGACCTTGGACTCCTACGATATGAACATGAAAGTGGGATGATAATCCCACGATATGCGAATATTGGGGGAAAATTGTGGAAGTGCGTAGCACGGAACAATTAGTAGGTATCAAAGTTGGGGACTTTTGACCCCGACATCATATTATTATATCAGGGTTTAAAAAAGACATAAACCTACATGAGTTTATTTATAGGTAGATATGAAACCTTAAGACATGCCCCAATATGAATATAGAAGAGGGATGATAATCTCACATTATGCGAATATTATGTATGGTGCAATTTGTCAGTGGTACTTTAGCATGTACCGAAGCATAGCGCAGACGTGTGAGTACGTAATATGAAATAATCATAAGGTATTAAAGTCGTAGGTTTTTAATCACGACATCTTTAATATTTTTATAATACAATGTTTCACGTGAAACGTTGTTAAGCATATATATCACATTGTGGTTATTAAAATTCTCTATATTAAGTCTGTATTAAAATAGAGAAAAAGCTTTTAACTATTTAATGGAAAGAGGTTAAAAATGGGGAGAATTATAGCAATAGCTAACCAAAAAGGTGGAGTAGGTAAAACAACAACAGCTATAAATTTACACAGCTTATACATACGATTAATCTTGTAAAGAAAAAACTAAATCCACAACTTGAACTTGAAGGTGTGGTATTTACAATGTATGATTCAAGAACAAATCTGTCATTACAAGTAGTCGAAAATGTTAAGGATAATCTTAAACAAAATATTTACAAAACAATTATACCAAGAAATATTCGTCTGGCAGAAGCACCAAGTCACGGACTACCAATAAATCTATATGATCCAAAGTCTACTGGTGCAGAAAGTTACAGGTTATTAGCGGAAGAAGTAATGGGAAGAAAATATAAGAAAGAATAAAATGCAAAATATTTAAAATGGATAGGAATAATATGCCAACAAAAACACTTCAAAACAAGTAAATCAAGATGGATTGGGAAAAGGCATTGGTAATCTGTTTCAGGAAGAAGATACTAATGATCAGAAAGTAGTTGTTAAGGTAAAGTGGTAAAAGGAGGTTGTTAAAGAAGTTCCGGTTCCGGCAGAAACTAAATTAAAGATTTCTCAGATTGAGCCTAACAAGAATCAGCCAAGAAAAGCATTTGATGAGGATGCACTTATAGAACTTTCAGAATCAATAAAACAGTATGGAGTGTTACAGCCACTTCTTGTTAAAAAGATGGATAAAAATTATCAGATTATAGCTGGTGAAAGAAGATGGAGAGCAGCAAGACTTGCAGGTGTTAAAGAAGTGCCGGTTGTAATTAAGGATTATTCTTCACAGGAGGTTATGGAGATAGCTCTTATTGAGAATATACAGAGAGAAGATCTTAATCCAATAGAAGAAGCACTTGCATATCAGCAGCTTATTAAAGATTATAGATTAAAACAGGATGAAGTTGCAGAAAAGGTGGCAAAATCAAGAACCGCAATTACAAATTCGTTGAGATTATTAAAGCTGGATGAAAGAGTTCAGGAAATGGTAATCGAAGGAAAATTAAGTAGTGGTCATGCAAGAGCAATTATTAGTATTGAAGATAAAGAAAAACAATACATGGTTGCACAGAAGATATTTGACGAAAAACTCAATGTGCGAGATGTTGAAAAACTTGTTAAAAATATTGATAAGTTAGATAAATCTGTGGAAAAGACAAAGCCAGAAAATGATTTTGTATATAGAGATTTTGAAGAAAAATTGAAGAAAATCATGGGTACACAAGTAGTTATAAAAAATAAGAGTAATAACAAGGGTAAAATTGAAATACAGTATTATTCACAGGCAGAGCTTGAAAGAATATATGATATGTTAAAGAAAATTAATGAATAATTAAGTGATATAAATGTATACATAACTAATTTAATAATTATTAATAATTTAATTAGTATATTTGTATATTCGTATATTTGGATTATTTATATTTGACATTTGTTTGTTTAGGTCTTTGTTTAACAATTGTTTAATTTAGTTATCTAATTGTTGCAATATGCAAGGCTTGTGCTATGAATAAAATATATTATAAATAAACAAAAAAGGCTCTGATGGAAAGAGCATGGAGAAAAAATCAGAGAAATATATTTGACATTATTTATCTTCAAAGACAATGAAGATAATACAGAATAATTGCATTGACATTATGAAAGCTATTGTTCTATTCAATAGTTGGTGTTAGCAAAGTATGATGCATTCAATGAAAAAGAAATGGAAATTAAATTTGGCTATGTATGCTCTGATAAAAAGACAATGGATACGTTGTAAATGTAATGCACAGCAATGATGGCTGTTTTGCTTATATTAAGGAAATAGTTAATGGAAAGTCTTATATTGAACTTGGTAAAGAAGAGGAGAAAGCTGTTAGACTAGCACGGACGTATGGGAGACGAAGAATTAAGGAAATTAACGATTTAATGCAAAAGACAAAATGTAATTGAAAATATACAGAAAAAGGTGCATAATAGCATTTGGTAAATTTGATAAAATAGTGTCAATGTGTTAGATTTAAAATTTGTCAGAGAAAACCCGGATATTGTAAAACAGAATATTAAGAATAAATTTCAGGACAGAAAGCTTCCACTTGTAGATGAAGTAATTGAGCTTGATGCTAAAGCTCGTGCAACACAGACAGAAGCTGATGAATTAAGAGCAAACAGGAACAAGCTTTCTAAGCAGATAGGTGCTCTTATGGCACAGGGAAAGAAGGAAGAGGCAGAGGCAGTTAAGGCACAGGTAAGTGCAGATGCAGCAAAGCTTGCTGAATTAGAGGCTTCTGAAAAGGAACTGAATGAAAAAGTTACTAAGATTATGATGACTATTCCTAATATCATAGATCCAAGTGTTCCTATAGGAAAAGATGACAGCGAGAATGTAGAAGTTGAAAAGTTTGGTGAGCCTATAGTTCCTGATTTTGAAGTACCATATCATACAGATATTATGGAAAGATTCAACGGAATCGATATGGATGCAGCTGGTTAAGGTTGCTGGTAATGGTTTTTATTACCTTATGGGAGATATTGCAAGACTTCATTCAGCAATTATCTCATATGCAAGAGATTTCATGATTGACAGAGGGTTCACATACTGTATTCCTCCTTATATGATAAGAAGTAATGTGGTTACCGGTGTTATGAGTTTTGATGAAATGGATGCCATGATGTATAAGATAGAAGGTGAAGATCTTTACCTTATTGGAACAAGCGAACATTCAATGATTGGTAAGTTTATTGACACAATTACACCTGAGGAAGAGCTTCCTAAGACACTTACAAGCTATTCTCCATGTTTCAGAAAGGAGAAGGGTGCACATGGTATCGAGGAAAGAGGTGTATATAGAATCCACCAGTTTGAGAAGCAGGAAATGATTGTTGTATGCAAACCGGAAGAGAGCAAGATGTGGTTTGATAAATTATGGCAGAATACAGTAGATTATAGTGACAGATGGTGGCACGGTACTTATACATGCAGATGTTGAGTTGAAGCCGGAGCTTATAAACAGAGCAATACGCCTGGGAATAAAGTCTCTTTATATAAAGGATTACCCTGAGGAAGTAATAAATAAAGAAAATTATAATCATATAGTTATATACTCAGAAGACGATTATGATGATGTTTATAATGAAGGTCAGGATGTTAGCGATAGTGAATGTGCTGATGTAAAAAATGAAAAAAAAAGACTGAGTATAATAATAAATATATAGAAAATCACATTTATAAGGTAGAAGAAACTGCTATTAATTCAAGAACTATAATAAAAAATGTACTTGAGAAGCATATATATAGACATAATAGTGATTTAAAGATTATAGGTGAGCAGGCTGAAAAGATAATAGAATCAGTCATAGAAGAGCCTGAGGTTATTACAAATATAACTGAGATGAGAAATATTTCTACTGATATGTACACACATTGTATAAATGTATGTGCTTTATCAACTATCATGGCATTAAGATTAAAGATGAGTGAGAAGCAGGTAAGAAATATATCTATAGGTGCAATTCTTCATGATATAGGACTTAGATATATTAAAGTTCCATATATGAATACCAATGAAACATATATGAATGTAAAGGATGCACTGGAATATAAGAAACATACAATATTTGGCTACAGTTCTTTGCAGGATGAGGGATGGATACCAGATATTGCAAAAGAGATTATTCTGCTTCATCATGAAAGAATAGATGGAAAGGGCTATCCATTCCAACATAAGGGCGATAAAATAAAGACAGAAGTAAAACTGGTATCTTTATGTGATGATTTTGAGAGTCTGATAAGCGGAGTTGGTTCACCAAAAGCTTAAGATATATGAAGCAATAGAATACATAAAGGCTAATCAGGGTATTAAGTATGATGCCACAATAACGGATAAATTGCTTGAATCAGTTGCTGTATATCCAGTGGGAATAAATGTTATAACAAGTGAAGGTGAAATGGGTGTTGTTGTAAGACAGAATCATAAGTTTACAGACAGACCTGTTATAAGGATGCTTAAGCATGCAGATGGTTCCCAATATAAGGATGACGTAGAGAAAAAGATCTTATGGAGTATCTTACATTGTTTATAGTAGATACGGAGTAGATCTTATTAAAGATTGTATAGTTAAAATATGTGATATAGGTCTGTAATAAATATGTGATATGGGCCTATAATAAAATAAGATATATATCTATAAATAGAAGGATAGTTATGAATTTATATATAAGGGCTATAGGGTTCCAGTATCTTGATGCGGATTTTGAAGAAGAGATGATTCACGCAGGAATATTAGACAGTATAGAAAAGGGGTTTTGTTATAAAGAATACAAAAAGCTTAACAGAGGAGCAGTAATAGTAAGAGTAAGTGAATCAACAGGATTGTATATATATGGAAGATTCAAGGGTGATGAGTTTATATATGAGTATTATTTTCCGTTTATACTGGGGAAAACAAGCTGTGACAATGATGAGATAACCATTGAAAGGCATCTTGATAAGGAGTCGTTTGCTGTTGTATGTGATGAGTCAAGAACAGGAGTAACTCTTATATTTTATCTTCAGAATGTTATGGATTACCTTGAATTTATATTTGATAAGAATGGGCTTAAGCAGAAAGAGTATAATATTGATAGAAAGGGTTCAGTATATAGAATACCTATTAAAAATAAAAAGGTAAGTCTGACGGCACTCTCTATAGGTGGCATGATACTCCTGCCTTCTCACAGAAAAGTAGAACCAGTAAAGGCAAAGAAGGAACAGGATGAAAGGGAAAAACTTATACAGGCAGCTAAGAAGGGTGATGAGACAGCAATAGAGAATCTGACAATTGAGGATATTGATACATATAATGAGCTGTCACAACGTATATTAAAAGAAGATGTATTTTCAATAGTTGATTCATCGTTTATGCCTTGTGGTGTTGAATGTGACCAGTATCAGGTTGTAGGAGAAATATTAGAGCTTGAAGAGGAAATAAATCACTACACTAAGGAAACCGTATATATTATGGTTATTGAATGTAACAATCTTAGCATGACAGTTGCTGTAAATAAGGCAGATCTGCTTGGAGAACCTGCAGTCGGAAGAAGATTTAAGGGTCAGGTATGGCTGCAGGGAAGTGTTGCATTTAAGGGATAACAGATAAAATATAAAATTAAATGTAAAATTGAGTGTGAATTTTAAGGTGTATTTTAAGCAGATTATTTGCAGATTATTTGTAGATTATTGAAATATATGTTTGCCACGTATATGTAAATGTGGTATAATACCTAAGGTTTTATCAGTTGGTAGGTTGATAGAACCTGTATAGAAGTTCCTTTAGTTAAATGGATATAACGGCCCCCTCCTAAGGGGCAGTTGGGGGTTCGATTCCCCCAGGGAACATTATCGAATTTTGGAAGAGTCCGTTCAGATTAGATACATACAATCTAGTCTGGACGGATTTTTTGTGTGAGCAATGAGTCAAGGTTCCCTGTATATTGATTTTTTGAATGAAATGTGTACAATATAAAATATACTATTTTTTTTTACATCGGTGACATAAAATTAATATACAGAACAGTGTGTATTGAGCGGATCGTTGACCTGAATCAGATGCATTTGAGCGTGGAAAGTAAAATCGAAGCAGCAGATGCACACAAGAGAAGAGGATATCTGTCAGAGAGTAATTTCATCAATCTGTATACGTTTGCCGGTGTACTGAACGGAATGTGGTCCTGCGTAGATGAGTGAAAAAAAGATAAAGAAACCGGTAGCATTGAAAAGTTCCTGTCGGACAAGAAACGCGTACTGGAAAATGTTCAGGCAGCTCCGTTTGAGAGGAGGTTGCTTGTGTAGGTGTGTCGCAACTGGTGGAAATGGAAATTTTCAAATCCGTCCAGCCTTTTTGCAACTGATCGGCAGGCAATGCTGAGTGTGCTTTGGCAGTTCCAGACATCCGTCCGGTCTCAGGCAGACAAAGGAGATTTCCTTGTAATCTACCGGGATTTCTTCGGTTCCGTCCAGATGATAATATTCATAATACACTCTGTTTTTGTCCTGTGCTTCCTTGTAGAAATTGCGGTGGTAAGTTCACCATACTGCATCCGGCTTTTAAGCTGTTTTTTTTCTGGCGGTTTTCAGTATTTCAGTCAGAGTATCGCCAAAATCAACAATCCTTACTTTCTTTCGCTTGGTGAAAGAAAGATTGCATTATCCATCGAGGAAGCAGCCGACTATACAGGAATTGGCAGAAACACTTTGAGAAAGCTGGTTGAATGGAAGAAGCTTCCGGTATTAAAAGTCGGAAGAAAAGTCCTTATTAAAACTGACATTCTGGAAAAGTTCATGGAAGCCAACGAGGGGCGTGATCTGAGGGATAAAGGAAATGTAAAAAGCTGTCACAAGAAATGTGGCAACTTAAAAAGGCGGCTTCCTAAGAAACCGCCAAAGGTTCTATCAGACCGAAGCCATGATATACCTACACGCAAGAGGATTATACCATGTGCTTCTCCTGATATGCAACCGGGAACTGTTGTTTATCGGAAAAAGAAAAGGATGAAGACGATATGGCGAAATCAACAAAGACTTATGAAGAAAGAATACGTGCATTAGAGAAAAAGGAACAGGAAAGCATTGAAGCTACAAAAAAGCTCATTGCACAGCGGAAGGAACTGGAAAAGCGAAAGAAAGCAGAGGAAAGTAAAAAACGAACCCACAGGCTCTGTCAGATTGGTGGCGCAGTGGAATCGGTTCTTGGCTGTCCGATTGAGGAGGAAGATTTACCAAAGTTGATAGGCTTCTTAAAAAGGCAGGAAACAAACGGAAAGTTTTTCTCAAAGGCGATGCAGAAAGAGCCACTTACAGATATGGAGGAAGTGTAATGGCGGAGGGAGTGGTTTTTCCATTCCCTTCATTGCCTTTTGAATGAAGGGCGCACTTATGGACAACCAGAGGTCGTCCTTATAAGTTTGCCACAAGTGGCAACCGGTCTGCGCTTACGCTTGCCGGGCTCGTTCCGTCGGCGGGGCTTTCAGCCAGACCTGCTCATGCCGCAGGGGGCACTCTTGCGCAGAGGGCGTTCCGACAGCTTCACTTCTGCCAAACC
>VOFC01000559.1_pt1 | contig 38000 bp, 54 predicted proteins | sample 5384161 | NCBI WGS metagenome assembly VOFC01 (sample SAMN12384722, study PRJNA508395) | human gut metagenome | isolation source: healthy gut B | host: Homo sapiens | reverse complement strand
CAGGCAAGTCATAGCAAATATGGTGTCCAATTCGTCACATGGGATTGGGACTACGAACGCACGAGCGTGACCCATGGTCACTATTTCATGGAGAACTACGATGGAGCAAAGCAGGACTTTGTCACACGATCCGGTCTCATTCACAAAGAGCAGCTCTTCAGTCCGGAGCAGATGACCGAAATCTACCGTTGCTGCGCAGACTCTGTGGACGGGGAGTTTTTTGAACTCACGGATAAGCAGGAAGAAGTGATTCGCAGTGTCCAACAGCAGATTGAGGTGTGCGTGCAAGATCTGAACGAGCGAATCCGGCAACAAGAGGATGCGCTGGAGCAGGCTTCGCAGGAACAGACAATGTAATACTACATGGCAATGTCCGGAGTTTTAGCAATAAGACTCCGGCCAATTTTTATTATGGAGGAAATGAAATGCCGCAGATCAACCGGAAAAGCTCATTGGGCATTGGTATGCCCCAGTCCTTGCCCCTGACTATCCCCGCGACCCGCCGGAGATTCACGGTTGCACACTTTTTGAGCGTTGCAACGGCTGTCCCTATCCAGGGCATGGCTTCATCTGTTGGCAGAGTGAAGATACCTGCCTGCGGACCAGAATGAACAAAATCAACGGATTGGAGGAAAACACAAATGATGATTCAAGCGGTTCTCGGTAACCCTAACCACCCGGAATACGGAGTAGCAACCATCCCATTCCCCATCCCCCGCGACCAGTACGCACACTGCATGGAGCTTTTAGAGGCGTTGGAGATTGGCGACGCGGTCAAGGCGGACTGCAAGGTGGAGGAAAGTTGATAGCTTTTTCTCTGTGCTCAAGCACACGGAAATGCTCACGGTCAACGTGGAGGAGCTGAACTACCTCGCCAAACGGCTGGACAGCTTTGACACCGGCGAGGCCGCAGTTTCAGGCAATGGCCCACAAACTGGAGCTTTCGAGTTGAAAGGATCTCATCAACCTGACCTTCTGCTGCCAGCAGGCCACGGTCATTACCGACTTTTCTGACCTCGCCGCTGTTGGCCGCGTCCACTACATGAACCTGCGCGGCGGCAGCGCAAGTGTGGATGAACTGAACAAACTGGACAGTGAGGAAACGGCAAGACAGCTCATTGAAAGCTGCAGCGGCACGATCACCCCCTACGGCGCGGTCTACGACAACGGCATGAAGTTGGAGCAGATCTACGACGGACGGTTCTTCCCCTGCTACTACTATGAGCCGAACGCCATCACCGTTGCGGTGACCTCCAAAAGTGAGCCAGAGGACACCAATCACATCACATGGCTGTTTCTCCCCATGGTGCAGGAGGAGATCGACCGCGCCCTCCTTCGCGGGGGCATCACAGATCCCGCAGATGTCCGCCTGCGGCTGGAGGACAGCCAGCTTCCCAATGAGGTAGATGTCCTTCTGGATATGGAGTACGAAACGCTCTCCGACCTCAATGAACTGGCAGAGGCGACGGATAGATTATCAAACGCGGATATAGAAAAGCTGGGTGCCGTGGTCATGCTGGCAGAGCCAAAGTCCGCGGCGCAGATCAAAAACCTTGCGGAAAACTTCGACCTCTTTGACTTTGCCCCCGGTGCACACTCTCCCGCCGAGTACGGCAAGTACATGATCCAGCAGTCCGGTCATTTCGACTATGACGAAAATCTCGACGCTTTTTACGACTATGAAAAGTACGGCACGGAGCGGATGAACGCGGAGGACGGGATGTTCACCGACCGGGGCTATGTTGCCTACAAAGGTTTTTTTCAGCATGGAGGAAGTGATGAACGGCAGCCCGAGCAGCCGCATGGAGATGGGAGGGCTTTCACGATGATCATTCGAGCAGAACTGAAGTGTAAACAGACCGGATGTGAGGCAGACCCCTGCGCCGTGGATAAGGTCATTGAGTTGCCAAGCCCACGGTTCAAGCAGTTCAGCCGCGCGCTGCTGGCTGACTATGATTTCATCGCAGAGAACAAAAATGCCATCCGGCGTGATGATGATGCCAGACACTGTCTGCTCATCCTCGATGCGGAGGGAATGGACGGTTTCCTCGTTGACCCGCAGGGGTACAACTATGCCCGGTATAGTGCCTTTGTCCCCAACGCCCGCAGTTTGCTGACGCCGGATATGGCAATTGACCACAGTTACCTATCGTCGGCAAAACCTTGGTGGGACGAAGGCCGAGATGAAATGCTCCGCATGACATTGCACGTTGATGGGAAGCCGGACTACACCCTCATCCTCCCTGCCGACGAGAAATACCTCGATGCTGTGAAGGCTTACCTTGATATTGATGTTTTCGCGGACGCCATGCTCTGTGATATTCGCTGCAAGGTGCCTTATATCGGGGGAGCTGATCCGCGATACGGATTGTCCCGCCGTGGAGGATTACAACGACTTTGCCGAAGCCTTGGAGGACATCTGGCAGCAGGACGGTGCGCTTCTGACCTACGCCGCCGTGCTGGAGGTCGGAGAAGCCGGAAACCCTACACCGTGCCTGTGAACTCCTGCGAAATCTGGACAACTACCAGCGCATCGTGGAAGGAGCCTACGGTTACGGTCAGCAGCGATTGCAGGAAACGCTGGGGCTGGATGATGAAGCCATCTACGAGCTGGAGGGCTACATGGATTTTGAAAAATACGGTCAGGACTGCATGGAAAACGACTGCGTGACAAAAACAGAGTTCGGCCTGCTGCGCCGCTTGGACCCACCCTTCCCGGAGCAGACACAGGGGCAGCAAATGTTTTAGTAGACTTTGCGGCGGATGTGTAGTATGTTTGCCGTTACCAAAAAAGAAAGGAAGGAACACCAAATGGCTGTAAACGCAAGAACAGAGGAATTCCAACACATTGAAGTGTTTGATAAGCCCGCGCTGTTCACCAACGGACGTATCGCCCGTGATACCGTGCCGAAGGGCTGGTACTGCTATGACATTCGCGGCTCTGACGATGATCCCGGTGAGCTGTGCTACATGGAAGAAAATGTTGTGGTCAACCACGCAGGCTCGGTGCTGATGCCGGAAAAGCTGGCGATGCCTAAATCCGGGCGGCTGGATGTGCGGGATGAACTCGGTTTTCTCGATGAAGGCAACATGACGCTCCGTGAGTTTTGCGAGGCGCATCAGCTCCCATATCCCGCGGAGAACATGAAATTTCATATCCGACCTGCCCGCCCAGAGGAGGCGGGCTTATTTTATACCCCGCACCCCGAAGAAGATAAGCGGCTGGGTACCGTTGGCCATGTCCGGATGGACTTCGGACGCAGCGGCAACGAGTTCTGGCATACCTGGTGGCCTCGTGGCCCGGAGGAACTGAACAGCCCCGCATTCAAGCGGAACTGCAGGAGGTCGTGGACACGCTGCGGGAGAGTGTGCTGAAAAGCCGCTTCGCGATGGAGCGTTTCTGCTATGAACACGGCGGCAAAATCAGCGGCGGCTGGACACAAAACTACGGTTACATTGTGGAAACCGAGCATTACCGCTACTGCCTGCGCTGTAATCCGTCTCCTGGAGATTATAACTGCTACTGTACGGCCTATGATCTGGATGTGCAGCGGCAGAACATGGCGCGGGACAAGCCGCTGGTGGGCCGCGTCTCCTATGCCAATGGCGACGCACAGGAGTTTACCGATGCCGAAGCCTTTCTCAAGTGTGTGAGGGAAGAACTTCCGTATCGCCCGACCACTGGCTTTCGGTATGAGGTGCTGACCGATGATTCTGCCGTCCGCAAGCAGGTGGATGATATCGTCTTTGACTTCTATGGCGAGAAGAATCCCCGCCAGTTGGAGGAATATCAAAAACTGCCCAAACAGGGCATGACAATGGGAGGAATGTGAGTATGGACAGAAAAATGGTGAATTTCATCAAGGCAACAGTATTCCCCTGGCACCCGCATCCGGCTGAACGCTATGGACGATCCCTACGCGCCCATTCTTCCCGGCACCGAGGGCGAGGTGGACTATGTGGACGATGCGGGGCAACTTTTTTATGAAATGGGATAACGGCAGGTCGCTGGCACTTATTCCAGGCGAGGACAGCTTCACCGTGCTGCCGCCCAAGCTGACCAGTCTTAAGCTCTACATGCTCTTGACCGCCGATCTCTACGAGCGGAACGAGTACGGCGAATTCGACGATAGCAGCACACTGCTGGAGGGCCGTGAGCTGCGCGGCTATCAGGATCAGATCACGGCAGCACTGGTGAAAAACCGGATGCCGGAGGAGACCGAGCGAGGTCTCATGCATTGGTATGATGAAGCCGACAGCGTTGACCGCAAGGTACGCTCCGCCGTCTTCGCTGTGGAGATGCGTGACCGGCAGCTCTGGGGCGTAGCAGAATGCCGCGTCGCCGGGAAATTATCGGACACAGAGCTGGAAACCTTAAAGGAGTACCTCACCGGACAGGCATCGGACGGCTGGGGCGAGGGCTTTGAGCAGCGGGATATCCTTGTGGATGGTGGAAGTGAATTGTATGTCCACCTTTGGAACTCGGACGAGTGGAGGATCCAAACGGAGCAGGAGCTTTTCTCCCCCAAGCTGGCGGAGGGGCTGCCGGAGTTGTGCTTCTCCACCCTCTCCGGTACCGGTGAGCTCATCTGTATCAAGCGCGGCGAGAGCGGCTACTATCCCAGTGATTGGAGCACAGACGATCCAGCGCATAACCAAGAGTTGGCAGACTATAACAACGAACGGCTTGGGGTGACGCGGGAGCAGCGCCTTGCCATGGAATGCGGCAGCATGCACGGCTGGGATGTCCCTGGTGCTGACCCCAGCTACTATGAGCAGAAAATGGGGAGGAATGAAGTTTGGCTAAGAAAGTGTTTGCCATGTATCTGGCAAAGGAGGGCAATCCTAACAGCGATGCATACGCAAAGCTGGACTTGCCCGCCTCCCCGTGGGAGGTTTGGGACGCGCTGGACAAAGGTGCGCCTTCAGAAGGAAGACATCCTGTACATGGAGATCGAAGACTACTTTGCCTTTGAGTATCTCTCGCCCCACTTGGACGGATTAGATATCAGCCTCAACGAGCTCAACGACCTTGCCGCACAGCTTGCGGCATTGGACGAAGTGCAGGAGGTTGCCTTTGACGGTTTCCTGCGCATGGAGGTACAGAATAAAGTCGATACCAACGGCGGTGTCATCACGCTGCAGGATCTGCGGAATCTGGCGGTCAGCGCAAAGACAAACTGCTATCATGTAGTGGATGCCGCAGACGATGCCCAGCTTGGCCGCTTCTACGCAGAAAACGATTTTGTCCCCGAACTGGACGGTATATCCAACGAGGTATTCGAGATGCTGGACTTCGCCGGCATTGGGAGAATGATGCGATGCAGTGAAAACGGTGTATTTGTGGGCAGCCTGTATGTGCTGCGGGATGGAGAACTGACCACTGCGCCGCCCGTCCAAAAGACGCTGCCGGAAAAGCCGGGATACCTCTTCCGGCTCACGCTTGGACTGCATCCCGACATTGGTGGTAACCGCACGACGGAGCTGGATCTTCCGGCGTCAGAAGAAGCGCTGGCTGCGGCGCAGGAGCAGCTCGGCACTCTGAATTGGGAAAATACTGTTGTCCTCAACTATGACGGCATTCTGCCCAACGCTGCCTTTTTCACAGACCTCCCCTCTGAACTGGAGGCGTTCAATGAGTTCGCCAAAGCAGTACAGGATATGTCTTTTCCTGAAAAGCAGCTTCCGAAGTTGAAGGCTCTGCTGGAACAGTTTGAAGTACAGGACATTGCAACCGCCATGGGCTTGACAGAGTGCCTGGATGACTATGTCCTCACACCGGAGATTAGCTCGCCGCAGGAAACTGCCATCGATCAGCTTCACTTCATGACGGATGACCACTCGGTGGAATTGCTGCTTTCCCATGTAAACCTCTACGTCTACGGCTGCGACCTCATCAAGGAGGACAACGCAGTGCTCTCACCCTACGGTCTGCTGCACCGTACGGACTATCAGCCCATGCTGTCGCCGGTACAGAAAGCATCAGAAGCGAATATGACGATGAGATGAGCAAAGCAGCTTACAACCTCTCCAGGCATTTCCGCTCAGCATAGGCGATAAAGTCTTCCAGCGTGAGGACTTCGCCATCATGTGGAATCTCACGCCATCTTTTCTGTACATTAGGATCAGGGCTACACATTGCCACCGCCATTGCAATCCGGATCTCTTTTCTACCTCATCGACGGTGGTGTTGTGTCTACGGGCAACTTCTAACAGCGCGGTATCGGCGCTTATGTTCTTTCTCTTCATGGTATCACTCCTTGCTATATTGAGCGGTGTCGTTCTTATAGAACTACAATAGCACAGGGGGTTAGGGGAAAAGCGTCGAACGCAGTCGAAAAAAACAGAGGTCTGCAAAAAAGCAAACCTCTGCACCGGTGTTACCGCAATTCGTCGACCAAAGTGTCCAGCACATTCATCACCTTGCGCTGCCCTTCTGGGGACAGTGCTTTCAATCGCTCGGAGAGCTCTGTGGCGTGAAGCAGTGTTGCCGCATCCAAATTATCCTGAAGCAGCTCGTCCGTTCCAACCTTGAGTACATTGGCGATGGCGACCAACTTATCCAGCTTTGGTGCTTTGACTCCGCGCTCGACCACACTCATGTGGTCTACGCTGTAATCCACGGCAGCAGCAAGATCTTCCTGCGTCATGCCGGCACGCTCACGGGCGGCTTTGATTCGTTTTCCCAATGCGATCTGATCCATACGCAATCTCCTTTTGAACGGTATCCGTTCTTAAATTATATGGGAGATGTTATTCAATTCACAGGAGCAAGAAGAACGGTAACCGTTCTGTGCGGACGAAACAGAAATAATAAACAGCAAGGGGCCGTATTCCCGGATGGGGACAGCGGCCCCTCCTTTTTTCTCATTTCGCTCCCTAATCCGGGATAATGGTCTCGGAAAGGAACAGAAATGCGAGAAGAAAAATTATTGAATTATCTGAAAGGAGCATGTACTGGGCGAAAATACGAGCGAGCGGTGCTGAACTGGAAGCGGCTCCTTGGGATTAGCGGAACAGATCTTCGTAAACTGGTAAACCGTATGAGGCGCAAGGTATTCCCATTGGGAGTGATCGATGCGGATATTTCTACGCTGCGACTGCCGGCGAAGTCTTCTCCACGATTCAGCAGCTTCAGAGCATGGAAAATGGACTTGCGGCAGCAAGACGCGGATTAGAGCGGTCACTGGATGCTTTTCCCTTGAGAGAAGGTGCATCTTGAACAGCTTTATCCCTTGGGTGGGCGGCAAAGGTAAGCTGCTGTGGATCATTAACAAGATGGCACCGGAGCGATATAGCCGCTTCATCGATGTGTTTGGGGGCAGCGGCACAGTGACCATGAACCGCCCTACTCGGCATGGGTGCATGGAGGTCTACAACGACTTCAACGGGAACCTTACCAACCTGTTTTGCTGTGTGAAAAGCCGCACGCTTGCGCTGCTTTCAGAATTGGGTTTCTTGCCGTTGAATACGCGGGATGACTTCAATGTTCTTTACAAGTTCTTCTCCAGAGGTGAGTTTACGGATGATTACCTGCAGGAGGAAATGAATCTGACAGAGGTCTACTTGAAGCCTCCCGATGCTGAAGCCATCCGCGCTCTTATGCTGGAACGCGCTCCGCGCGGAGATATCCGCCGTGCCGCAGATTACTTCAAACTAGTTCGCTACAGTTTCAGCGGCAGCGCCAAATCCTTCGGCGGCAAACCTTGTGATATCCGCCGCTTCTTTCACCTGATATGGGAATGCTCTCGCCGATTGGCAAATGTCATCGTGGAAAATAAGGACTTTGAGGATGTCATCCGCCAGTATGACCGAGAGGATGCATGGATCTACTGTGACCCGCCCTACTTTGAGGCGGAGTGCTATGAGGTAGGCTTCCCAAAAGCGAATCACCAGCGGCTCCATGACACGCTTCTGAATTGCCGCGGGTATGTTATGGTGTCCTACAACTACTGCCCGTACATTTCAGAACTTTATAAAGAGTTCTTCATCTTTCGCACTGTCCGTCCCAACAGTATGTCGCAGACGGCAGGCAGCGAATATGAGGAAGCTATCATCACCAACTACGATCCTCGTAAAGCCTGCTGGCAGCTGACTTTAGACTGCTTGCTGGATGGCAGCAGCGATACTCGATACGAGCTGATGCACGAACCTACCCACGCCATCAAAACACCTACCAAAGAAAAATGAGGAGGAACCATACTATGAACTTTATTCTTACCAGAGACAAGGCCACCACCATCCCGCCTGTGGCAATACGAAGCTGAGTGGCATCCCCGACAACGCAAAGCTGGAGCTGACCACGCTGGACGGAGCTGTGATCCTGACGAAATCCAAAATGACCACAATGGAATATGTCAAGTTGCTCACGGCGTTGACCGCCCATGTTGGTCAGATCCTCCTGTCCTTGCGGGACACCTGTGGCCATTGTGACGAGTGCGATGAAGACGGTTGTGTTTACAGTAATCTGTCAATCGAAGAACTTTGCCGACCTTCTGTCGCCGTTCCCGATTGGGCCCGAGAGGAGGCGGACATCGCGCCCGACGCCAAGCTGGACTGCTATGTGGATGAGGACTCCGGCGTGATTACCGTCTGCGAGGCAGACAATGACTTCGACCTCTCCGATGTATCGCCCGTAATCCTGTACGCTCTGCGCAAGTCCGGCTGTTGTTTGTCCGCTCTGGAAGATGCGCTGATGGAGAATGATATTATCTACGATAAGTGATACCGTAGGCATTCAAAGAAGAAACGAGGCGAGAGATCCAAATGAATGAAACCTATCTCTATCCCTACTCGGCGAAGGAGGCCAGAGAACGAAATGAGCTTTCGCTCTGGAGGGAAAGCCACCGCGCCAATATTGCCTGCCGCGACGCCATCGAGGATGCCATCCGCCGGAGCTTCGACGGAATGCATCTGGACAAGGACTGTACCTCACTTGTGCTGGAGAAATACGGTTATAAACGCACTGCGTGGGTACTTGCCAATACCTTGCATGAACTCAAGTGGGATGGTCGCTTCAGCCCCGCCAATAAGCAGTGGGCTGAGCGGCGCTACATTCCGCAGGATGAGCGTCACAATGCCGAGATTACTGTCCGAAGCCATCCGGCTGTTCTGGATGGCTTCGTAACTTTTTATCGCAAGGCAGTGCAGGCACTGAATCTGTTCGGAGCAGAGCATTGCGTTGGTGACCGCGCCGAGCAGGACTTCACCGGCAAGGTGCTGGTGCTGTCGCCAGATACGCTGAAGGAATCCTGTTGGAGTCAGGCGGATCAACTCTGGTATGCCCATGATGGCTTCGGCTGCAGGCCCCATGCCATTGGCCGCTCGGTACGCTGTACCTGTCTGGGTGACGGTGAGATGACCCGCTGGAATCGACATGAGTTCATCGGTGTGCTGGACGAAAAGTATCTGCCCGACTGGGCGCAGGAGAAGCTCATGGAGCTGACTGTGCCACAGCAGGAGGCGCCGACCGCAGGTGAGATGAAGCTGGAATGATTGGAGGTAAACCAAGTGCAGCGCATTGCATTGATAACCACAACCGTATCCTCTGCTACGGCAACCCTGCCGGATACATCACGGAAAGAAGCCGTTGTGGACACCATGTTCCAAACGCAGGAGCTGGAGCGTTTTCTGCAAAAGCAGGCACTCACCATCCGCTGGGAGGACGGCGTCTATGACCGCCTCCTGTTGGGGCAGCGCAGCGGCCGCTTCGACCCGGAGGCTCCGCCCCTGAAGAACTGCCGTGTATGGCAGCTCTCGCGGGACAGCCCCATCAATATCCGTTTCGTTTCCTATGAGACGATGGTACAGCGATTCGGTCATCCGAGCCGAAAGAACTATGAGATGGTCTATGAGGGTCAAGTCGGGACCAATGACCCGGAGGAGATCTACACGCTCTTCCGCGATCCGGTTCCCGGCTACGACAGCCGACCCATCGGCATCTCGGATGTGCTGGAACTATACGACGAAGGCGGCAGTGAGTTCTATTACTGCGACCGCATCGGCTTCCAGCAGATCGAGTTTGCACCCCAGCAGGAAATGGATATAAGCCTGTGAAATGAGCACCTGACTGGGTGCTTTTTTCATATCCAAATCAGAAAAGGAGGAATCCCAATGCCCAAAGCCCAAACCAAGGCAACAGCTCCCACCCCTGCACCGGATACCCCGCTCCCCGTGGAGTACGCCGTGCGCATCTATCCCGTGAAGGACAGCAAGTACACCCTCGCCAACGCCAATGTGGACATCAACGGCGTATTCGCCATTCGCGGCGTGAAGGTCATCCGCGGCGAGAATGGCCCCTTTGTCGCCATGCCGCAGTACAAGGACAGCCGCGGCGACTATCACGACATCTGCTTCCCCTTGCACGAAGGAGGCTCGCCAGCAGTTCAACGACGCGGTGCTGAACGCCTACGAGCAGTCGCTCCGGCAGGCCCAGCAGCCGGACAACGCTCCCGCTGCGGAACAGACCATGTAAGTCACCCATAACACAAAACATATAACTTGGAGGAAATTATCACATGAAGAAGTTTATCAAGAACACCGTCAATTCCATCCGCGCCAACGCCATCCGCCTTGCCGCGACCTATCGCTCTGGCGAGGGCTACATCGACACCGCCGTCAAGATCCTCATCGCCGTGGTGCTGGGTGCTCTGTTGCTGGCAGGCCTCTATGCTCTGTTCGGCGATGTGGTCATGCCCACGCTGAACAAGCGCATCACGGAGATGTTCAACTACGCTGGTTAATCGTGATGTCTGTCCTACAGGGGACGCTGTTCCTCACCGGACTTATGAGCGCAGCATGGACGGATCTCCGGCGCAGGCAGATCTATGACCTTTCCGGTATCGTTATCGCAGGGGCGGGGCTGATTTCCTTCAGCCCCGCCCACCTTTTGGGTCTACTGCTGTCCGTTCCGTTCCTGCTGGCAAGCAACAGAGGGCGCGGCGGCATGGGAGATGCGCTGCTTATCGCCGCTTCCGGCTTCCTGCTGGGTGTTCTGCGCGGCGGCGCCGGACTGGTGCTGGCGCTCCTGCTGTACTGCCTTTTTTATCTTGTGGTAGCCATTGAACGGACACTGCGCGGAGCGGAGCGCCCACCAGAGAGTTATCCACTTGCACCATTTCTCGCAGTTGGTTTTATCACCGCATATATCATCTAAAACGAAGGAGGACATGCTCCATGAGTATTTTCAAAAACCGCACGGTCATCGGCGTCATCTGCATTCTGCTGGCGCTGGTGATCTGCTTCGGCATCACGCCGCTGTTCAATCAGGGGATCAGCCAGAAGGCAGAGATCGTCCGCGTCACAAAGGACATTCACGCCGGCGAGCTCATCAGCAGGGATATGGTCACCACGGCCGAGGTCGGCTCCTATAATCTCCCATCCGGCCTTATGACCACAAAAAACAATGTAGTGGGCAAATACGCCAAGGCAGATCTTGCCGTTGGCGATTATATTCTCGCTGCCAAGCTCTCGGAAGCGCCCGCCGCCGAAAATGCTTATCTCTATAATCTGGACGGCACGAAGCAGGCCATCTCCGTCACCATCAAGAGCTTCGCCACCGGACTCTCCGGTAAGCTCCAGAGCGGCGACATCGTATCGGTCATCGTGGCAGACTACCCGGAGGACGGCGAAACCTCCATCCCCGCTGAACTGCAGTACGTGGAGATCATCTCTGTCACCGCCAGCACCGGCTATGACGCCAATACCGGTGAAGCGAAGGGTGACGAGAAGGAGCTGCCCTCTACCGTGACCTTCCTCGTTCTGCCGGAGCAGGCCAAGTGCTGGCGGAGTTGGAGCAGGTCGCCAAGCTCCACTTGTCTCTCGTCTACCGCGGTACGGTGGACGGCGCAAAGCAGTTTATCGAAGCGCAGGACGAACTCATTGAGGAGCTGTACGCCGAGCCGGAGGAGTCTTCCTCAGAGAGCGAAAATGCTGATTCTGTTGCTGCTAAGCCCGATAACGAGGTGATGGAATGAATTTCAAGAAAGCCGGTATCTTTCGACGCAGCTCCGAGGGATCGGAACAGCCAGAAGTACAGAACGACAGCGGCGGTATGCTGGCGGTCTGGGGCAGTCCCGGCAGCGGCAAGACGGTGACGGCGGTGAAAATCGCAAAAATGCTTTCCGCCAAAAAGAAGAATGTTATTCTTCTTCTCTGCGACATGACTGCCCCTATGCTTCCCTGCATCTGTTCTCCAGATGAACTGGAATGTGAGAGATCCCTCGGCAATATCCTTGCTGCTGCCCGCATTGGAGAAAATCTCATCAAGCATAACCTTGTCACCCTCAAGCGCAGCAACTATCTCACTGTGTTGGGATTACTCAAGGGTGAAAATGAGTACAGCATTCCGCCTTTTACCGAAAAGCAGGCAATAGAGCTGCTGGATGGGCTGCGACAGATCGCACCCTATGTCATTGTGGACTGTGGCAGCTATATTGCAAACGATATTCTCTCCGCTGTAGCGTTGATGGAGGCTGACAGTGTTTTGCGTCTTGCTAACTGCGATCTCAAAAGCATCAGCTACTTTTCCAGTCAACTTCCATTGTTGAAGGATGCCAAGTGGGATGCAGACAAACAGTATAAAGTGGCGGCAAATGTTAAGCCTTTTCAAGCGGCGGACCATATTGGCAAAGTGCTCGGCAGTGTGACCTTCAAATTGCCTTATTCGCAGGAATTGGAGGAGCAGTATCTCGCCGGCAATCTGTTTTCTGACCTTTCTCTCAAGGACAGTCGCGCCTTCCGCAAAGAGCTGGAAAAGATCATTGAGGAGGTGTTTTGACATGGCCCTTGGAACAAAGAGAAGTGCTTCGCTCTTTGCGGCAAACGCAGAAAAAAGAGATGCTTTAGGATTCCATGACAGCTCAGAGTTAGATGTCGTTCCGGTTGTGGTGGACGACACGCCGCAGCGGACCTCTGAACACCGATGCCATTGGCACCCTCGGACGGGCGCACAACCTGTTCTTTACACCGGAAACTGAAGGCAAAGACTTTAGCTCCGTGCTACAGGAAGTACAGGAATACATCTCTGGCTCCTATTCCTCCCTAATCTCTCAGGGTGGCGAAGATGCAAAAGAGCAGCTTCAGCGCTATATCACCAAGTACCTGCAGGACCAACGTATCGCCGTAGCAGGCATGACGCAGACAGAGCTGGTGGACGCCATCTATTCCGAGATGGCGGAGTTCGGCTTCCTGACCCGCTATATCTACGCCGACGGCATTGAGGAGATCAACATCAACTCGTGGCGGGATATCGAGGTTCAGTATTCGGATGGCAGAAATGAGAAATTGGAAGAGCATTTCGATTCGCCGGAACACGCGCTCGCCGTCATCCGGCGAATGCTCCACGCTTCCGGCATGGTACTGGACAACGCCAGCCTCTGGTCACGGGACACCTGACCCGCAACACCCGTATTGCCGCTATGAAGTCCCCCGTGGTGGATGAGGATGTGGGCGTTGCCGCCTCTATCCGAATCGTCAACCGCCACAATCTCAGCCGTGAGGATCTGCTCCGCAGCGGTACAGCCACAGAGGAAATGCTGGACTGGCTTTCCGTATTTTTACGCTATGGGATCTCCATCTGCGTGGCCGGTGCAACCTCCTCCGGTAAGACCACGGCGGCAGGCTGGCTGCTGACCACGATCCCAGACAGCAAACGCATCTTCACCATTGAGAACGGCTCCCGTGAGCTGGAGCTGGTGCGGGAGGAAAATGGAAGGTAGTCAATTCGGTGGTCCACACCCTGACTCGTGACAGTGAGAATGAGCGACAGCGGATCGATCAGATTGCACTGGTGGATATCTGCCTGCGCTTCAACCCAGACATCCTGGTGGTGGGCGAGATGCGCGGCGCCGAGGCCAATGCCGCGCAGGAGGCCGCCCGCGTGGGTGTGGCGGTGTTGACTACCATCCACTCCAACTCCTGCGAGGCGACCTACCGCCGCATGGTGTCCCTGTGCAAACGAGCCGTGGATATGTCGGACGAAACGCTTCTCAGCTATGTGACGGAGGCATACCCCATCGTGGTCTTCTGCAAGCAGCTGGAGAACAAGCAGCGCCGCATGATGGAGATCATGGAATGTGAGATCCAGCCCAATGGGGATCGCCGCTACAACACGCTGTTCCGCTATGTCATCACGGAAAACCACATGAGGACGGCAAATTCGTCATCGAAGGACATCACACGCAGGTGAACGAGATCTCCGCGAGTCTGCGCAAACGCCTGCTGGAAAACGGTATGCCCAACGAGGAGCTGCAGGCACTTTTGAAACCCGAGAAGGAGGTGAACGCCACTTGACAGCCCTGCTGCTGACTGCGTGCGTCGGCATGATCACCGGCGCATTTCTTATCTTCCGCATCTCGCCCATGAATTTCACGCTGGGTGTATTCCGCCGGTTGACCGCCGGGCCTAAAAGCATCCGGGATGAGATCAATGAGACCACTCAGCGCAAGAAGCCGAACTTTATGCGTCGTGAGATATCGGAAGTGCAGACGGTCCTGCAAGCCACCGGCAAGGAGGAACGATTTCCTATGCTGTGCGCGGCATCCCTGCTGCTCTTTGCCATGGGGGCGGGCATAGCTATCGTGCTGAATAACTTTCTGCTCGTTCCGGTTTTAGCAACGGGTATGATGTTTTTACCGTTCTGGTACATCAAGCTCACAGCCGGACACTACAGGAAGGCTGTCGACACCGAGCTGGAAACAGCACTTTCTATCATCACCACGGCCTACCTCCGCAGTGAGGATCTGCAGACGCCGTGGAGGAGAACATCAACTACCTGAACCCGCCCGTGCATGGTGTGTTCCGCAGCTTCCTCACCCGCATCAAGCACATTGACCCGGATATGAATGCGGCGTTGGCGGAACTGAAGTCTACCATTGACAATGAGGTGTGGCGGGAGTGGTGTGAGGCTCTCTCCGCTTGCCAGTATGACCACAGCCTAAAAAGCACCCTCAATCCCATTGTGGCAAAGCTCTCGGATATGCGCATCATCAATGGGGAGCTGGAGAATCTCGTGTTCGCTCCCCGCAAGGAATTCATCTCCATGGCGGCGCTGGTGGTGCTGAATATCCCGCTGCTGTACTTTCTCAACAAGGACTGGTATGCAGCCTTAATGACCACCGTACCCGGCAAGGCGGTGCTGGCGGTCTGTGCCGCCGCTATCTTTCTCTCCTTTGCCAGAGTGGTCAAGTTGACCCAGCCAATCGAGTATCGGAGGTGACGGGCATGACGATCTTACTGTTCCTTTTCGGTGTGGCCGTTGCCGCGGGCTTATTCTTCATCTTGGCGGACATTCTGAAGCTGCCCCGCCTCTCCACGGAGAAGGCCCTCCTGTCCGCAGGGCGAGCCGAGAAAAAGCGGATGAAGTCGCTGGACGCCCTCTTCCTTGGCTGGGCCATCAAGCTCTCCAAGTATATCCGAATGGATGAATACAAGAGGCATCGGCTAGAGCGCACGCTGAGTGCTGCCGGCATGGACATGACGCCGGAGGTCTATTTGGCCTATACCATTCTCAAGCCTGCCGCCGCGCTACTGGCGGTTATTCCGTGTCTGCTGATCTTCCCTCTGCTCTCGCCCATCGTGGTGCTGCTGGCGATATTGCTTTACTTCAAGGAGAGCCGCAAGGCGGAGGAAAAGGTCACCGAACGCCGCGAGAAGATCGAGGGGGAGCTGCCCCGCTTTGTTGCCACAGTGGAGCAGGAATTGGGAGCAAGCCGCGATGTGCTGACGATCCTTGAAAACTATAAGCGGCACGCCGGTCCTGACTTTGGCCGTGAGCTGGATGTGCTGACAGCGGATATGCGCTCTTCCTCTTACGAAGCGGCACTGGTGCGCTTCGAGGGTAGGCTGGCGTCGCCCATGCTCTCGGACATCGTGCGTGGGCTCATCGGCGTCCTGCGTGGTGATGACGGGCGCGTCTATTTTCAGATGCTCTCCCACGATATGAAACAGCTGGAGCTCCAACGACTCAAGGCACAGGCAGCGAAGATCCCGCCCAAGATCCGTGTGTACTCTTTCGTCATGCTGGTCTGCTTTATGCTTATCTACATTGTGGTCATCCTCATGCAGATCCTCACCTCGATGGGAGGGCTGTTCGGATGAGAAACAAATGGAAGAAACGCTCCGGCGAGGGCTATATCGATACCTGCGTCCTCGTCCTCTGTGCCATGCTGGTGATCGCATTGGCGGTGAAGGTACTTCCTGTGTATGTTGCCAAGCAGCAGCTTGACACCTTCGCCGCCGAGCTGGTGCGGGAAGCGGAGATCACCGGCAGAGTCGGCAGCGAAACGAGCTCCCGCGCACAGGTGCTTTCCGAGCGGTTGGAGATCGACCCGGACATCCGCTGGTCCCGCACCGGCCGCATCCAGCTCAATGAGGAGGTGACGGTGACGCTGACCATAGATGTGGACATCGGCTTCGGCGGGCTTGGCAGCTTTCCCATTGAGCTGACGGCACAGGCCAGTGGCAGATCGGAGGTGTACTGGAAGTGAGAAAGCGGCGCTTGCGCTCCCGCTCCGGTGAGGGCTATCCCATGGTCATTGCTGTGACCCTCTGCCTGCTGATGCTCTTTATGGTCATAGCGGAATATTTCCGGGTGAATATTATCGTGCAAGGTGTGCGGGACGCGGTGCAGCAGGCGGTCATTGCCACGGTCAATGAGAACTATGACGATGTGTACCACTCTGTGCGGGAGGGCTATGCCGCAGGTTGGTTCCCGGAGGGGGACGGCGAGTGGTTCGAGTCCATTGATGCCGGTGATATCTATGGCAACCTGTCCTATATCCTCGGCCTTACCACAGATGGCGAAGGCTACATGAAATACGCCGGAAATGAGCTGGAGTATACGCTCTCTGACCTGTCCGTTCGCATCTCCAACAACGCCATCGCATCAGGCCAGAGCGAGGGGTATCTCGCAACCGCCACCCTCCATCTGGAGGTCCCCACCCGCTTTGCCGGACGTGTGCTGCCGCCCGTGAGTGTAAATCTGCAGGTCCAGGCCAAGTATATCCCGAAGTTTTAGTTCTTTTAGTTCTTGCGGTGGACTTCCAAAGAAAGCTGTGGTATGTTCGGGATAAGAAGATGGATCATCAACCCTTACTAAGAAAGGAGTTCGATTATGACAGACAAAACAAAACGCATCATCCTCATTGCGGCAGGCGTCCTGCTCTGCGCGGCACTGGTGGTGGGGATCGTCAGCCGCCTTGCGGCGGTACCCATGCCCATCGACCCCGCCATCCCGGACGATACACCCAACACGAAAGATCCGGTAGTGAACATCAGCGATCCAGAGGTAAAGGTGGATAGCAAGACGGATGGTGAACAGCATGATCCCGGCAGGGATGCTGACAACTCCGGCACAGAGCAGACCATTCAGGGAACACCCACCAAGCCGGATGCACCGGAGCATCCCGGCAAGATGGAAAAGGATCATGCGGCGGACGATGTACCGGAAGCGGACCGCAACAAGGAAACGCCGCCCACCTACAAGCCGGAGCAGACCGAGGTGAAGCCCCAGCCTACTGAGCCTGCAGGCGGTAGCACCAATGACGCCGGACAGGTATATGTTCCGGGCTTCGGCTATGTGACGCCCAGTGGCCCCAACGATGGCGGAACGCTGGACGACATGTATGAAAACGGCAACAAAATTGGAATCATGGGCGGCTAAGCCCGCACAATCACAGGAAAGACACGGCTAAGAAGAAGCCGTGTCTTTCTTTATCTTCATGACAAGGAGAAATGCACATGAAAAGGCTTTTGCCCCTGCTGCTGGCGCTTGTGCTGGCAATATCCGCCATCGTTCCCGCCTATGCTACGGGCGATGGCAACTTTGATGGCGGTGGAGGCAGCATGGGGGATGGAACAAAGACAAACTACTGGAATCCCGGCATGGACGGCGTAAGAGTGTCTATCGTGGGTGTAGGCTCACATTCTGTAGTGCGAACCCCTATCGACTTAACCAACAAGGTTCCTATAGCAAATGTTGCTCACTTCGGAAAGGTGTCCAAGTTGTCTTACAATGCAGGAAGAGGATTGTCCGTATCGGTCAGCGGATATTCATATCGAAATCCGAGTCAGAGCTTGCCTAAGATCATCTCTACGGGCAGTAGCAAAGCCAGCATTGCTGCCATCCGAAGCTATTTCACCGATGAACAGGTTATCCGTTCTATTGCTGGATTCGCAGGAATGGACTTCGATACGCTCATTGGCGGAGACTATAAGCTGGTAGTAGAGCCGCTGGCCTATCTTTGCTATAACGGCCAACAGTTCGCCATGACCGCCACGGAAGCGGCTCTGTATGATCAGGTCGTCAACGGAGATCTCAGAAAGAAGCTGGGCACGCTCACCCATAAAAATCTGCCGCTGGCGATTTTTCTGGAGGAAGCGGATCTCGGCTACGCTGCGTGGTCCGGCAGCCGCACGGAGAAGGCATCCAACGGTGACATCATCTCATCTCTTGGTATCGGCATCGTCCGCTTCAACGAGGTGACCACGCCGCCTGAAATCAATGACTTTGATTATGAATACCGTGTCAACACAGAAGTCATCACCTCCGTGGAGGTGCGCGGTGGACAGTCCGACCCAGATAAACCCGTATCGGTACGCTTTAACATCCAGGGCAGGACTTACACTGTCAGTAATGTTTACTACCCGGACGGTGACAGCCAGCTGGCGTGGGTGCGCTGGCGTACTCCCATAGAACCCTGCGTCATAACGATTTCCGTCAGCGTGTCTGGTGGCGGATCTGCACAGGGCACCACCATCACCTGCAATATCGTGGATCTGGACGGCAATGACCCGCCCAATCCCCTGGCGGATGACCGCAACAACGGCTTCAGGCTGGCGTCTGTTCCCCAAAAGGAGCAAGTGACCTCAGCGTCTTGGGGCATCTGGTCACCGTGGTGGCAGGAGAATTGGGAGTGGGTAGAAAACTGGCAGAAATGCTGGCACACAGACCGCTGGACGGATGCGGACGGCAAAACCCACAGGGACCGCTGGTACCATTGGGTGGATAACGGCTGGTGGGAGGACCATGGCTGGTGGGAGTTTGACTATAACGGCTACTCTGCAAGCTTGGCCGGCAGTATGAAGATCACGCCGGACGAGAAGAGCCCCACAGCGACCGCATCCACGCTGAAAAGCGGCTATGGCGTTCAGGAGAAGGTGACCGCAAAAGTCACCACAAATCAGAGTGCAGCTGTCACGGCGGCGCAGAATGCAGTGACCTATTTCCCAGAGTTTGGCTATGCGAACTATCGGCGGCTGCTGGAGGCAGATATCTCCGGGCGAAGCACGACCTTCCAATTCAAAGCCAATCCCTACAGCACCTACAACCGCCGCACCCACTTCACGCCCATCTGGTACCCGGACGGCAGCTATACACCCTACACATGGCTTCTGGATTGCTGGACGCCGGCGGGAATGCTCTCCATGAATCTGACAGACAGCGTCACCATCCGAGGGAATCTCTGGGAGGAGTGGCATATTGCTCCCGCAAAACAACGATAGAAACGGAGGAATCTATGAACAACACAAAACGCAAACGCCTTTGTGCGGCACTGGTGCTGTCCCTGCTGTTGGTCTGCGTGATGGGAACCACGGCCTTTGCTGCAGGTACGGGCGATGTAGCCGGTGCGGTGGAAAGCACATGGCAGACGGCATCCGGTCAGATTAAGACCGTGGTGAACAATGTAGTCTTTCCCGCCATCGACCTGATCCTGGCAGTGTTTTTCTTCGCTAAGTTGGTACGGCTTATTTTGACTTCAGAAAAAGCGGCCAGTTCGAGTGGACGGCGCCCGCCATCCTGTTCGCCTGCTTGGTGTTCACGCTGACGGCACCGCTGTACATCTGGCAGATCATCGGAATTTGAGGTATAGGCAATGACTTTTTACGAACAGGAGCTTCGGAAGATCGTCGGAGAACGGTACCCCGACGCTACTTATGTAGGCAGAGCATGCTATGTGCGTCTGAGCGATATGAACCGGGCAAAGATTCAATTTGTCACTGGAATCGTCGCCAATCAGTACAATGCCCTGCAGCTGACAATCCTCAACCGCAGCGAAGGACAGGTGGATACCCTGCGCCTGCGCTTCTCGGATCTGCTGGGGACAAAGATGACCTCAAATCCCAATTTCCGAAACGGCGTGGAGCCGCACATTTGGGATGACTATGGAAAGGTGAGCTGGTATGTATATCACCCCACTCAGCAGGACTATGAGGTGCTGTCCGATGCGGTGTCAGACTATCTGGAGGTATTTCAGGATATGAGTCAGTCCGCTGACCGGGCGCGGGAGCAGTCAATGTAACAAAAGCGTGATTTGAAGGCCGTACCAGCTGTACGGCCTTTGCCATATCCCAAAGCAACTGGTGCGGCCTCACCCGGAGGTGAAACCAATCAATGTTCATTTGGGATTTCGTTGCTGACAAGGTCTTGGGTCAGATCGTGGACTGGTTCTACGGTCAGGTCGTGGGTTTCCTCGGCAACTTCTTTGCGGAGATGGGAAACATGGGCGCGGAGCTCTTCACCATGGATTGGGTGCAGAGCATCGTGCTGTTCTTCTCCTATTTGGCATGGGCACTCTACGGCACAGGGTTGGTGGTGGCCTGCTTCGAAACCGGCGTGGAGTATTCCAGCGGCCGCGGCAACATCCGCGAGACTGCCCTCAATGCCATCAAGGGTTTTATGGCTGTCAGTCTTTTCACGATTGTTCCGGTACGGCTTTATGAGTTGTGCGTCTCTCTGCAGGGGACCTTCACTGCGGCGCTCACCGGCTACGGGACTTCCATCGGCGATGTGGCCGGAGAGGTCATGCAGGAGTTCAACGCCGTGGAATCGATATCCGATCTGACGGCCGGGCCGCTGCTGGGCTTCGGCAGCATCACCAGCGGGATCATGATCCTGTTCTGCATCATCCTTATGGCGTATGCGATCATCAAGGTTTTCTTCGCCAATCTAAAGCGCGGCGGCATCCTGCTCATCCAGATCGCTGTGGGAAGCCTCTATATGTTCAGTGTCCCTCGCGGATATACAGACGGCTTTATTCAATGGTGCAAGCAGATCATCGGCTTATGCCTGTCGGCGTTCTTGCAGGCGACGATCCTTGTCGCCGGGCTTATGGTGTTCAAGGATCATGCCCTGTTAGGGCTTGGACTCATGCTCTCTGCCGGTGAGATTCCCCCGTATCGCCGGAGCCTTCGGACTGGATACCTCCACCAAGGCAAATCTCATGAGTGCTGTCTATACCGCACAGGCCGCCGTCAACACCACACGCACGGTCGTACAGGCGGTGGCGAAATGAGCAGACTGACGATGGGCAGCTTGTTCGACGGTATCGGCGGATTCCCTTTGGCCGCAATCCGCAGCGGTATTACGCCGGTGTGGGCATCGGAGATCGAAGCCTTTCCTATTGAGGTGACAAAGCTGCGTTTCTCTGACATGCTTCATGTGGGCGATATCACAAAGCTCAACGGCGCGGTGCTGCCGCCCGTGGACATCATCTGCGGGGGCAGCCCATGCCAGGATCTGTCTGTTGCCGGCGCAAGGGCAGGTCTTGCGGGGGCGCGTTCCGGCCTGTTCATGGAACAGGTCAGGCTGGTAAAGGAGATGCGAAATGCAGACAAATTACGAGGCCGAACAGCTCTCGATGTTCGGCCAAGATTTATGGCATGGGAGAACGTGCCCGGCGCCTTCAGCTCGGGAACGCCAAAGGGCGAGGACTTCCGAATCGTTCTGGAGGAGATCGTCCGCGTTAAATGCGATTCCGTTTCAGTCCCTCGACCTGACTCCGGGCGCTGGGAATCTGCTGGGCGAATTCTATTGGGAGCTGATTTCTCCCTGGCGTGGCGGTGCCTCGACGCTCAATACTGGGGTGTCGCCCAGAGGCGCAAAAGAATCTTCCTTATCGCAGATTTTGCAGGCAGATCCGCCCCTAAAATACTATTTGTCCCCGAAAGCCTGTCTGGGCATCCTGCGCCGGGCCTTTGAGCGCGGCAAGGAGCTGCCGAAGAAGCTGGAGCGTGCCCTAAAGATCCAGGCGGGGCTCATGCGCCCAGACGGACAGCCCACAGGATTAGAAGCGTACCACATCAACCAGCGGGATGAGGGCATCGACCTGCACGGTGTGTCAGGTGCGTTGATGGCAACCACCAATATGCAGATGCAGACCTTCGTGACGCAGCCGGACGAAGCTGTTGAGGGCTTTGACGGCTACAACGGTGATCTGACTGGCGATGTAGTAGCCACGCTCGGCGTCAACTGCGGGATGTCTACTGGAAGAAACGGAGTCATGGCCTTTGCCGCCAATCAGCGGGATGAGGTGCGCGACCTTCACGATGTAGCTGGTGCGCTGGGCGCACAACCAGGGATGAAACAACAGACCTTCGTAGCTTCAGGCGTTGTGGCCAAAGGCAATGGGGATTGCTTCCTTTCCGAGGAACGACATACGGCACTATCGACAGGAGGTGGTCAGGCAGGACAGGGATATCCCTGTGTGCTGACTGCTGCCTTCTCCGCAGGTGCTGGAGCCTCTGCTGGGGGCATAGGTTATGGCGAGGAGCTATCTCCCCACATTGAAAGGATCTGCCGGAGGGAACTGTATGCCGTCTGTTTTGTGCCTCAACGACCAGGGCGGCAGCGTGATGAATTGCTCTGAAAATATATCCGGCACGCTGCGGGCGCAGGAGCATGGACACCAGCCTCTCGTATACGAAAACCACGGCATTGATAGCCGTTACACAGGGCCACATAAAGGTGGCGCCGACCATGTCTGCGCGATACGGCACAGGCGGCAATAATGTGCCGCTGGTCGAGCAGGATTCCGATGCTATCTGTATTGCCGGAAACATTGTGGATCGTCAACCTCAAAACGGTGGAAACGGTCTTGGCTGTCAGGACGATTTGGCATATACACTGACCGCCACGGATCGCCATGCGGTCTTTAGTCGGCAACGTGTGGATGCCTTCAGGCAAAATAATGTGGCAAGTACCCAGAGTGCCCGTCAGTACAAGGACGCAACCGACCTGATTTGCCAACAGGCAGAAGCCTATGCCTACCTTATCCGCCGCTTAACACCTCTGGAGTGCGAACGCCTACAGGGATTTCCGGACGGATGGACGGACATCCCCGATGCTTCGGACAGCGCCAGGTATAAAGCGCTGGGCAATAGTGTGGCGATACCGTGTGTGGAGTTTATTATATCGCGGATCGCTGCAATGCTCCGCGCTGCATAATAGCTTTGGTGGTATCGCTGGCTTTCGCATTGCTTCTTCGTTGGGTTTGGTGAATAGATTTTCTTACCTTCTTTCAGTATGCTTTGCTTGCAAAATCGAGGAAAGGAGCAGAACCGATGGAGGGAAAAAAAGAACCTCTGTGCGATGATCCCTGCCGAGCTTCACGCAAAGATCATGGCAGAAAAAGAAGAATGGGAGTTAAATACATTGGCGGAATATGTGGAACGTATCTTCGCCGAACACTTTGAAGGAGGCAACAGCATGAAAGCAGAACGCACCTTGGCGGTACAGATCCCGGCAGAGCTCTTCGAGCGGCTGAAGGAATATCTGGTAGCCCACAACCTCAAGCAAAAGCAGTTCCTCATCCAGCTCATCGAAAGTGCGTTGGAAGATACGGAAAAAGAATAACAACCACGAGGGAGACCGCGGAAGCAACCGCGGTCTCCCTCGTTCTCATCGGAGGTGATTAACCATGTACATTTATCCAGACAATCTGTCTGCAAAAGCTACTCTGTGGCTGTGGGAACTGCGGGACATTGGCATCATTGGCGTAGGACTTCTTCTCTCTGTCCTGGCGCTGACCCAGACTGGCATCGCTCTACCTCTGGTGCTGACGGTTGTCTTTGCCTTCTTGACCATCCGGCATGAGGGAACTAGCATTCTGGACTTCATCCGCTACGCTGCAGCATTCCTGCTGACAAAACAACAATACTACGAATGGAGACTTGACACATGAACAGAAAGCAGAAAAAGAAAGATGCCCGTGAGCAGTCTACTCGGCAGCTCATGGGCATTGATGATTTCACCGACTACGGCATCGCAACCCGCATGGGGAATCTGGTGTTTTTTGCTATTAAACCAACTAACATTTCTGTCTTACCGGGCTCCGGTGTAGGCGCGAGGATATATGCGCTTTTGAATGTCATTAAGGGGCAGGCGGAAATTGAAATGCTGGCTCTGAATTCGAAGGAGTCCTTCGAGAATAACAAGGATTTCTATCGACAGCAGGCAAATCTTGAGGATCTGCCCGCCATCCGAAAGCTGTTGGAGCAAGACAGCACACACCTGGATCGCATCCAAGTGCTTATAGCATCCAGCCGGGAGTTTTATATTCTCGTTCGGCTACAGGGCAAAAAGGAGTCCGATGTGTTCAGCTATCTCTCCCGCATCGAAAAGAGCATCAGGGATAACGGCTTCACCGTCCGTCGTGCCACCGAGCAGGATCTCAAAAGGATGCTGGGAGTCTACTTTGAACAGAATGTAACCACCGAGCGGTTCGAGGATCACGATGGCGAACGCTGGATTATCTTGGGCGAATAATGGAGGATGGTTCACATGGCAAAAGATAACCAGCCCAAATCAAAAACAGAAAAGGCCACCGAATGGTGGTTCCAGAGAGTCCTTATTTGGATATGATTGCCATTCAGGTAAAGCCATGTCAATCCTTTCCGTCTTCCCCAGTATTAGTCTCTTTTCTGATGAACAAACTTGGCGGGGCATCGAACCACGGATGCCGACAAAAACGGTATGGATTAGAATAAAATAAATCCCACCCGCAGCTTCGGAGATGTGCGGTTTTTCACGGAACGAGCAAGTCTTTTTTGGATATGATTGCACCCTCTGTGGTGAAATTAAATCCCGACCACTTTATCTGCGGCAACACCTTCCGTTGCGTATGGGCACTGCGAGTATCCGACTCAAACTGACGAGCAGGCACTGCTGCGGCACTTAGGTGAGAAGGACAGGATCACTCTGCGCATCTACACCCGCCAGCTCACACCTGCGGAGGAGGATCGCATCATCCAAAATGCAACAAATAAAAACCGTATGGGCAGCTCTAACACAAACGACTTTGCGGCAGACGGTCACCGCTGAAAGCAATTTACAGGATGTGGCATCGCTGATAGCATCTATGCATCGCAATCGAGAGCCATTGTTCCACTGCGCGGTTTATCTTGAACTGACCGCCCCAGACTACGATGCGCTGAAGCTGTTACAGACCGATGTGCTAACAGAGCTGGTGCGTAGCAAGCTCAATGTTGATAAGCTCTTGCTCCGTCAGCAGCAAGGCTTCTGCTGCGTCAGTCCTGTGGGGTACAATGCTTTCGGTGCACAGTTTGAGCGTGTGCTCCCCGCCAACTCCGTAGCAAATCTCTATCCCTTCAACTATTCCGGCAAGACGGATGCCAAAGGTTTCTACATCGGCAAGGACAAATATGGAAGTAATATCCTTGTAGACTTCGACCAGCGTGATGAGGATAAGACCGGAAGCATTTCCGAAAAAACCCTATAACCTCATCAAGTTTCCCCAGCGCGGTGTCTGTGCATCAGGCTGCGGCAACGAGCGGTATCTGCTGGAAGTCCACGCCCCGCTTATAAGGAAAAAGCTGTTTGGCACAGCGGTGGTCGCTGATGGCAGTAACCGCAGGTATGATCGCCAAAGCCGCGGCAACAGCCTCTTTCCAACGAGAAGCTCCGCAAAGGGATCGGCTGGGGGCTGGTCGCTGTTCTCTCGCCCGTCATCCTCCTGATCGCCGCGATGTGCTCCATCGGCACAGGTGGTGCGGATCACAACAACCCAGGCGGTAGCCGCAGCCTTCTATGGAACGAGCTATTCGTCCGAGGTGCCTATGGCATTCCGTTCTCATATTGAGGATATGCGCACCGCTTTTTCTCTTCTGGATTCGGCGGTCGCCTCCGTCAATGTGCGGACGGAAGGTGGAAACAGCGTTGACCCGATCCGAGTCAAGGCTGTTTTATGCTCTCTGCTTTGGCGACGATGCTCCCAGCAGACGGGCAGCAAACCGCTTCGTATCTCCGTTATAGACCTGCGCAACCCCACCCGCTCGGACGGCAACAATCTGCTGACGCTCATCAACCGCTATATGGACATCGCCAGAAAGCAACCGGATAACCTCGCTGCCCGCGCCAAAGCCGAAAAGTACGCCAAGATCCTTGCCAAGTCCATCGTCAGCCCGGAGGGGAACTCCGACCACGGACAGAACGCCTTCTTCTACGATGCGGCGGAAGGCTTGCTGTCTTCCACGATCTTGCTGCTTGCGGAGTTTCTGCCGCCGGATGAGGAGCACCCGGAGGAGCGGCGGCATATCGTGTCGGTATTCAAGCTGGTGCAGGATCTGCTGGAGCCAGCGCGTGGTGCGCGGGGACGCTCCCGTTTCCAACTGCTCATGGATAAGCTGCCGTCCGAGCACAAAGCGCGCTGGCTGGCAGGCGCCGCACTCAACAGCTCCGAACAGGCGATGGCATCAGTCATGTCCACGGTGCTGTCCCGGCTCAACTCGTTTCTTGATAGTGAGTTGGAACAGGTCATCTGCTTTGACAGCGCCATTGACGCGGAAACCTTCGCTAGCGAGAAATGCGCCATCTTCCTGATCCTGCCGGAGGAGGATCAGACGAAGAACTTTATGGCGGGCTTAATGATCCAGAACCTGAGCCGAGAGTTGTTCGCCGTAGCGGATGAGAACGGCGGCAAACTGAAAAACCGTGTTATCCTCTTTTTGTGACGAGCTGGGTACCATGCCGCCCTTTGATATTTTGCGGCTTTTCAGTGCTGGACGCTCTCGCCGCCTGACGCTGGTACCCATCATCCAGTCCCTGGCGCAGCTGGAAAGAACTATGGCAAAGAAGGTGCATCCATCCTGATGGACAATTGCCAGGATGTGATCTGCGGCGGCTTTGCCCCCAACAGTGAAGCAGCGGATACCTTCTCCAAAGCCCTCGGCAGCCGCACGGTGCTCTCCGGCTCTGTGAGCCGAGGGAAAAACGATCCCAGCCAGAGCCTGCAGATGATGGAACGCCCCTGCTGACGGCAGATGAGCTCAAGTCCATCCCCAAGGGCAGCTTCATCGTGCAGAAGACCGGATGCCACCCTGTGCGTACCTGCCTGCGCCTGTTCCTCGAATGGGGTATCACCTTCGAGGAGAAATACCGTGGAGGAGGGAGCAGGCAGCCAGAAAGGTCTATTATGCCGATCAGAATGCGCTGACCCGTGCCATCGTGCGGAAGTATCCGCCCGCTGGCGGAGCGGCAGACCACTCGCCCGTTAAGGGCGAGGGGCAGCTCCACGACGCGCCTGTGCAGGAGATGGGTGGTGGCGGAGGACATCGACTATGACCGTATGCCGCACAAGCGCACCCCTTATAATCTTCTCCGACAGGGGTGGATCGGTGAGCTACTTTGACAGCATTTACGCCGACACGCTCCTGCCGCCCAGGGCTGTATCCGTCTATATGTCACCTCAAAGACCGGTCCAACAGCGCGGGTGCCTGCTGGCCCGGTATCAAGACGATTGCGAGAGATATGAACCTCTCCCGCAGCACCGTCAAGCGGGCACTGGCAGATCTGGAGCAGCACGGCTATCTTGCCAAGCTGCCCCGATACCGCCCCCAACGGGGAGTAACACCTCTAACCTCTATACGCTCAAATAATCCCAAAGAGCTTGGTATCAAAATATGATACCAAGCTCTTTATTTGGGCAAAGTGCAAAACTATCGTTCCACCAAGGGACAACTATACCTGTTTGCTGAACCGAGGAGGGGTTCAATATGAACCCACCGGAACAGCCCACTCTATCGGAGATTAAGACAGAGAAAGAACATAAAATTGACTCCTTTTTCCGGCATGACTTGTGGCGTAGATATCGGGGCTGCGCAGATAGTTCTCCGGCTTCGGAATGAAGGCAAGCCCACCCACCTTCTTTGCGCCAGCCCGTTTGAGGACTTTGAGCGGAGCTGGTCAGAGGACTGGAAACGGCGACACAACGATGTGATGCGGCGGGCTGACATTGTGAAATTCGTTTTCAAAGGATACCGCCGTGCCTGTTTCCAGATTCGGAACTAATGGATGGTTAACCATTCTTCAAGGGGTATCGTTACATTTAATGGCGAGGCTGGTTGGACAAAGAATGCCATCAATTATGTCCCAAGGGGCAAATATGTTTGTTGTGTTTGCAAACATCAGCAAATACCATAAAAATACCACGAAACCGTTGAAAATATTGCTTCTTTGTGTTATGTTATAAAATAAGGGCTGAATTTTAGCTTTGGACCTGCGGTTATAAAAGAAGGAGCTATAAAATGAGTGAAATAATCAGCGAAGCATGGGTTGAATTAATGAAGCGGCTGCTCATCTCGGAGCGACCCCTGAAACGATAAACGGAAACTGGAAAAGAAAACAGACATCCCTGCTCACAAGATTGGTAAGTTGTGGAAATTCAAACTATCAGAACTTGATGAATGGGTAAAGAGCGGTAAAAGTGCGCAATCAGCTGAAGTGAGGAACTAACGTGAATAAAGTAGTGGCAGATGCTTTGACTTTGGTTTATAAGTTCTTAATGCCGTTGTGCAGCAAGTTTAACCCGGCATTAATTGAACGAGGATTTATTGTCCATAGCCAGTGAGAAGATGCTTTTGATTTCTCCAGTCAACTAATGCCGCTTGGATCTTATGAAAAGGTTCAATCTACATTGGCCAGGCTGAATGAGCGGGAGTCGATTCCGGAAGAATAAAGAAGGGTTTACTATACACCTACAGATGTTGTGGATTTTATCGTTGCTAATACAATAAAGGCTTCGCTTGGTGTATTAACCCAGAAAATATTCACTCGCTTGATCCTGGCTTCCTGAGTTTGACGAGGACTTTTGTTTGAAAAACTGTATTCGAGCCAACCTGTGGTGCTGGAGAATTTTTGTTGGCGACATTAGAACAGAAACTCAAATTATGGCGACGTAATCACTTCGAGGCCACTAAGGAAGATATAGAATGTATCGTTGGGACATTTTATGGTAATGACATAAATATTGATTCCGTTATTATCTCCAAAGCTTAGGCTATTCCTTTGTGTCGCACATCGTTATGGTGTGGACTATTGTGTTGATCTGCCTAACATCCTTAATCGAAATTTCACGACTAATGACTATGTAGTATCTCCACCGACTAACAATGAGGATTACGATATGATAGTTGGGAATCCTCCTTATGTCGAGGACAATAAGAGCGGACTGGAACTAACGGAACGCTATGGGAATATCTACGCAAATGTTTTGCTAAACGCTGCTTCCCATTTAAAAAGTTGGAGGCAGCATGGGTTTCATTATCCCTATTTCCTATAGTTCTACTCCGCGGATGAAGAAACTGCGGGACAAGCTGTTAGGTATTGTTGAAGAACAATTCATACTTTGTTATGCAGACAGGCCAGATTGCCTATTTGATTCGGTCCATCAAAAACTGTGCATTCTGATCTGTCGGAATACAAATAAATCTCAACAGGTGTACACTGGGAATTATCAGTATTGGTATCAGAAAGAACGCGATCGCCTGTTTTCAAACACCCAGGTGGTACTAAATCCTTTTTTCGAGAGACGACTGTATTCCAAAGCTTGGTACATCTTTAGACTTAAGTATTTTCCAGAAAGTTATCGACCAAGCAAATCCTACAGTCTTTAGCACCTCAAGAGTCGGAACACACTCAGTTTATGTCAATAGGCGTGAGGCTTTTTGGATTAAAGCTTTCCGTAGAGAAATCATCCACCCAGAATTTAAAGTGTTTAGTTATCCAACAAAAAGAACAAGCAGACTACTGTTATTGCCTAGTGAACTCCTCTCTGTTCTGGTGGTATTGATTAGCGTATCGGGATTGTTGGCATGTTAGCAGAGAGTTGAACGGCTTTAGAATGCCTATAATAAACGATGCCTCTCAGTTCTCGGAACTTGCCGATGCACTTGATATGCGTTTAGAGGCTACAAAGAAATATGTAGGAACAAAGCAGACAGAGTATGAATACAAGCATAGAGCTTGCTTGGATGAAATCCATGCAATTGACTCGGTGATTAATTCTGTTTATGGACCAACCCAGAAAGAATCTGATTATATTCAAGACTTTGCTTTGCGACAGAGTAAGCGGAGGGATCGTAAACGATGAATGTGATTGATTTATTTGCAGGTTGTGGTGGGTTGTCATTAGGCTTTATGAAAGCCGGATATGTAGTGAATAAGGCTGTAGAATTTGATCCAGCAATCGCTCAAACCTATAAGGTAAAACCATCCTGAAGTAAATGTAATTGTTGACGATATTACTAACGTCGATACAACAGGTGTTTTTTTCTCGAGGTGACGCGGATGTTATCATTGGAGGACCACCTTGCCAGGGGTTTTTCTATGGCTGGTGCGAGAATGACACGGTTTTATTGATGACCCAAGGAATTACTTGTTTAAGCATTATTTCAATGTCGTAAAAGCAGTGCAGCCTAAAGCATTTGTCATGGAAAATGTGAAGGGTATGAAAAACATGCAGGAGGCCAGATCTTCGAAGAGATACTTCGCCTCTTCACTGATCCAGGTGAAACGGATGGTTGCCCATACAATCTCTATTATAAGGTGATAAAGGCAAGCGATTTTGGTGTCCCACAAAAGAGAGAACGTCTAATAATTATAGGCACGCTTATTCATGGCGTTCCCTTTGATGCAATTTGGGATGAAACGAAAAAGGAAATAATGCTTGAATATCCCTCCTTTTTTTGAATCTACTACCGTAAGGGATGCAATCAGTAACCTTCCTGCAGTAACAGCAGATGGGATAATTGACAATCCAAAACCTATAACGCTATACCAAGAGTATTTATCTTGTGATGCAGAGACCATCACTAATCATACCCAATCTAACCATTCGAAAACAGCCGTTGAAAAGAATGCATCAAATTGGAAATGGTCAAAACTATACTGAACTGAATGAGGAAATTAATTCTGTTCATAGTGGCTCATACGGTAGGCTCGTATGGGATGAACCTGCAGCGACGATTACAACCCGTTTTGACACACCGGCAGGAGGACGATTTATACACCCCGAAGAGGATCGAACATTGAGCCCAAGAGAGGCGGCACGAATCCAAAGTTTCCCTGATGATTTTATTTTTACTGGCGCAAGACGAGAGATCAGCCGGACAAATTGGAAATGCGGTGCCCCCAAAAGTCTCATATTTCTTGGCTATGTTTATGCGGAAAATCCTGACTATGAACAAAGCAAAGGTGAGTAACTATGGCTAATATCTTAATCCGTGGCTGCCCTGGAACTGGCAAGACATTCCTGGCAAGAGCTGTTGCTTATTATATGTGTAGTGGATTGAGTGAAGAACAGGCTTTTCACTCTCAAGCGATAAATGATCTGGCGGCAATTAATCAATTCTTTGAAGATGGTGAGTACTGCGAGTTTATCCAAGTACATCCCTCAATGGAATACGATGATATAGTATACATGGGTTACAGGTATCAGCAGGTGGTAACCTGTCATTGTCATTTGCAGAAAAGAGGGGTTATGCAGCTTTGTAATCGCGCAAAGGGAAAAACGGAAAAAAGTATGCGGTGGTTTTTGATGATATAAACCGTGCGAAAAGCAGGAAATCTTCTCGGAAATCTGCTATATGCAATGGAATACCGCGATCAAGATATCCCCCTACCTAACGGTAATGTGATGTGCATTCCTGCAAATGTAATCCTAATCTTCACTGAGAATACTCTTGACGTAGAAAACTCATTGGATCTGGCAGTGCGGCGGCGTATGACATTCTTGAAAGAGTTGAAATCTGACCGGGAGATTTTACGAACTTATTATTCTGGTGCAGTGAGTACTCCTGCAATGAACTTGATTCTCGACCTTTATGATCGGGTAGATTCTTTCATTAAGGCGTATACTACAAAAGAGGCAGGAATGGTTTCAGCGCACTATGTTCCCGGACATGGAATGTTCATGGTGCAATGTATTGGAACGGTTTATTATATCCTAGATAATGTAAGACAAAAAATAAGATACCAAGTTTGCCCCACATTATGAATCTTTTCAACATGGGGAATTATTACGATTAACCCAGAATTGTTTATCAATCAACTCAATGATAGCATTAATGTTGGAGTGGCCGGGCTGTGTCCGATTAGTTCCATAAAGAAAGGTTAATCAGAAAAAACCGAGATATCCCTGCTTTTTCTTTGGAGGATTCACGTGATTACTTTAGGAACATCGTTGTACCTAATGGATGTACCGACTATCGAGGCATGATGGAATGTGTCATAGATGCATTAATCAAAAATGGGGTCTTCCCATACGATGTCTTAATGAGCAGCTTTCTACTAAATACAAATATTGCCTATATCGAAAGTCTTCATGCCCCCATTGATCGGTGTGCATATATAGTCGAGAAGCACAAAGCGAATCGCTTTGTTTATGAAAACTGTGCGTGGTGGCCGAGTTTCCGGAACACACGCATATTACACTTTAGACAATGCCGCGACAGGTCGGTGGGCAGCAGAAACAGATACTGAAGAATATGTTGTTTCATATAATGACGGAAGACCAGAATCAGAGTTTATTCCTTTGAGTGGTTTTTCGGAATCATGGTTTTTAGTCCAGATTCACCGGAGTTGGGTGTTCAGCACAATACAGTCAATATTATGACTGCTGTCCACATTCTTGTCGCTCAGTACCTCGAGCAATACAAAAACAATATCAGCCTGGTGATGGGCAGTGATTCTGCATTAACTGAATTGTTCCACTTTATTACCCTGGAGCAAGGATACCTTAATGAGATTAAAAAACATCTAAAGGGACGGTCTTCTTCCGCTGCGCCGATTCCACGTGGCGATGACGCAAGATTGGCTTTTACGGGCAGAAGATTGCCAATTTAAGGTTGTTATGGCATGGCGTTGGAGAGTCTATCGATCTGGACGAGGATAAATATAACTCTTTGCTAAATGGTTCAGTTTCGATGACTCTTGAGAACTACGAGGACTTGTTCCTCTATACACCAACAAGCAAAAAATCAATCGAAATAAAAAGGAGTGTTAAAAATGGTTGACTTAAAAGACTATCAGGCAATTATGGAGAACATTGGTATTCGCCAGATGATCTTCCAAGGCCCTCCGGGAACGTCAAAGACGTTTGAATGCAAGAAGTTTGTATTGAGTCAGCTTCAACCCACTACTCCTTGCCTTGCTACACCGTTTGCTTCACAAGAAGACATCTCCAGTGCGTTGGAGGCATTTAGGGTTGACAGATGCTGACTATGCAGATCCGGCGAATTCCTCGAAAATAACGACTGGTGGATGGGATCTTGTACAATTTCATCCCTCTTACGGATATGAAGATTTTATCAGGGGTATCGAAGTAAAGATTCCCGTTGGAGCGACGACACCAAGTTATGAAAGTGTCAATCGTATTCTTGGAAGAATAGCTGAATTTTCAAAATGCGCCGCTAATGCCGCTCAGAGAGGGGCTGCTCCGGAAGTTTTATCTTATTGTCGATGAGATTAACCGAGCAAATTTGGCTACGGTTTTCGGAGAACTGATATACGGCCTTGAATACAGAGATAGTAGGGTAACCACACCTTATGAAGTCATGGACAGAGCAACTGGAGGCGTGACAAAAGATATTGTCCTTGGGAAGAATCTCTTTATCCTCGGCACTATGAACACGGCCGACAAGTCCATCGATGCCATAGACTATGCTATTCGCCGCCGTTTCATTTTTATCGACAGCCCTGCCAGCAGGGGAGGTCGTCTTGGGTGCTAAGAAATGCATCAGGAAACGCAGATGACAATTCGATTGAGTTGTTTCTTTTTTTGATGCTGTGCAAAAGAATCTTTGATAATGAGCGATTCTTTAATAACGAGTATCAAAAAGAGTGATGTTCGTATCGGTCACACATATTTCTTAAGGGACAGACGCAGGGGATATGGAGATGCCATCATCGAACACTTTGTGTTCCAGGTTGTCCCCTATTCTTCGTGAGTACGTAAAGGACGGCATTTTAGATGTCACTGAGAATCTGATTCCGCTTGAGCATACAGCAGCAGAAATTCATTCTGCAGCAAGTGGAGATGAGCAAATCAAGATGCTGAGTGAAAACATCATGATGTATGTGAAGGAATTCGGTAACCTCAATAAATCAAATATTCTTATAGACAATACCTATATTGGAGCGTTTATTGATGAACTGAAGAGAGAATTTAATTTTTAAGAAGTGGTTGAATTATGTCGAAGGATATTATTCTGCATAATATAAGAGACTGGTCTAAAATAGACGAGCGCGAGAGTTTCTGGGGCAAAGTTGATCTCTTGACTCCAAACACAAATTTTGGAATACATAGATACAGCAGCGCTCTATGGACCAGCGGCCAAGTCGGCGTTGGAAGGCTCTTTGACCGGGAGGGTATGCCTATCCAGGACAATGGCAAGGATCATGTCCTTGTTGTCACCTCCAGCTATGACTTAAACCCTTGGTTGATGCTGGAGAGTGTCTTGCTTGATGATGAGTATGAGGCATATCTTGCTGAGCTTGAAAAAGATGGCAGGTATCTATTCAGAATCTTTTATGACCAGCCTGTTATTAGGTTGCCTCATGGCTTTGGTGCTGATGCAGACGCTTTTTTGCGTTAAGCTTTGCGTCGTCTTGCTATGCATTGTGCAAAAAGGGACTCAAGAAATCCTTGATTCACTATGCTGATAACTTTACTGCAAAGCTTCGCGGTAAAGTAGATGTGAGCCGAAATATAAAGCACAACTCTGCAAAAGGGCGAAGCGACAGGTTCTTCTGTAGATACATCGATTTTACGGAGGACAACATTGAGAACAGGGATAATTAAGGCCGCTTTAATCAAATGTAAGGAGATTATCCGGCACCGCTTTCAAGAAGATACCTCTATCAGAAAGAAAGTGCTTTTTTTTGTCTGAACTCTCTGAGGCACGTAAAGGATACATCTGTAACGAATAGTGATTTTAATTCTGCAGAAGTAAGGGGTTATACTCATACTACAAACCTGTATTGCAGCAAGCGCGAGCTATTCTTGGATTTAAATTCCAAAGCTATAGTGATGCTCCAGTGGGAACCGAAGAAAGACCAGTATATACAATTCCTTTTGTCATTAATATGGAAACATTGTTTGAATACTATGCAAGAACGGTTCTTAAACGCACATTCTCTGAAGATTGCTACAGAATCGAGAAGTATTCAAGGAAACTATTTTTGCAGAGGGATGTATATGCTCCAGAGTCTTCCGAAAGGGGTATTCATCTCATGCCGTTCTGCATTCCAGACATCATTGTTTTAAGAAATGAAACTCCAGCCTTAGTCATTGATGCAAAGTACAAAGTAAGCGGTCGTCCAGATCGCGCTGATAGCCATCAACTTCTTGCATACGTCCTTCTTACTGGTGTAGATCGCTGCGCATTCATTCTGCCGAATACAGAAACAAAGATTCGAGAAATGGAAACAACTGGGGATCAGTTCTAACCCTTTGCCTCGCAAAACATACGTTATTATGAAATGTTGTTGGGTCATGATTACGATCCTAATACGCTTAAAAGTGTCTTGATGTGAGGGGACACATAATGCGATATTATACGGTTTACAAGGATGATGAAATCATCGCCTTTGGTTCATCGCTCGAGTGTACAGAAAACTCGGTCTAAAAGAATGTTAGACAGTTCTATGCACTCATCTCAAAAGCGCGTTCAGGTTTGCGTCACCATTATGATATTGTTGTTGAAGAAACAGATGAGAACGCCCCCGATTAAGATCGTTGTCGATGACCATTGATAACGTCTATAAAGAGATTCTGGAACAAGCCGAGAACTTCAAGAAGTACGCTCAATAACTCGCATCTATCGAAGAATATGGTCGTAGCCATCCTAAGACTAAAACTACATAGAAGTGTGCCAAGAGGTCCATCGGATATTCGTCCGATGGACCTCTTGGTCTTTCATTTTGTATATACACTATCTGGCTCGGCAAAAAAAGTCGCTTAATGTGACTCCCAGCGCAACGCAGATACGCTCAATCGTAGGAACCCCCAACTGACTTCCGCGCATCTCAGCATTCTTCAAGGTTGAATATGATACATCACACAGCTGAGATAGCTTGAAAAGTGAGAGGTTACGCTCGTCAGCCAGCTGCATCACTCGTGCTATCGTATCCATATAATCCCCCGCCTTTCTACACCCTATCCCGCCATTAATTCTAAAGGGAATGTAGTCCAATATTCTGTACTCAAAGAACTCGACCTACGACTTGGAATCTCGAGTCGGGCATGATCGTCTTGGGCTCGTATGCTTGATTATAGGACAACATCACGGGCTGCATGTGCAGGCAACCATAGCTGTCAGTGAATACGTCCTTTTGTTGTTCATTTGGCCTCCTGCTCACTGTACACCTTCAGCAGCCATCGCCATCATAGACAAAGATGCCGACCTCTCCACGGCCAAGGTCTCGCACTCCTCGACCCATACAATCTGACCGTCATGATAAACAGGCTCCATACTATCGCCGGAAACCCGTACACCAAAATCAGCACCCTTTGAACTGACTTCGGGGAAAGCTAACCATCTCAAAGTTGCCCTCTCATCGAGGAATTCGCCGGTACCAGCGGATACCGCAAGATTACTCACAGGCATCTCTATGTACTTGAGAATGCTGACCACCTTTGGCTGCGGCTTATACTTCCCCGACGCAATCAGGGTCATCCTTGTACTCCCTGACTTTTTGCCAAGCCTGCATCATTGAGTGCCGGTGTATGACTGCTGCAAAATAAAAACATCCACATCCAGATCAAGCGCATGACAGACAGCCACCAGCTGATAGGCGTTTGGTAAAGCACTGCCCTTTGCCCACTTATTGATGCCGCTGGGGACATCGTTTTTATGCATACTGCCGCAAAAGTGCGCTGAAATCGACGAGGCTGAGGCCAGCCTTGCGGCGTGCTTCATCAATGCGGACCCTAATAACATTTTTCTTGACGCTCTGTCTCTGCATTATAGTTCGCGTGATTCGTTATCGGGAGAGAAAGAATTTTAGCTTTGCTCTTACCATATAGCAACCGCCTTTCTGTTTATGGTTTGCTGTTATATAGTGGAAAAGACTCGCTGTCAATAGGAAATTGACTATTACTCTACAAATGCGACATTGACATGGATAAATAATCCGCTTATTATAGTAGAGGCACACGAGCAAGAATAAGGAGGTGAAAACGCATGGATAATGAGCGTGTCATTCTACACAGCGACATGAACTCCTTCTACGCATCCGTGAAATGATGCTAACAGAACTCAAAGGAAAACCTGTCGCGGTGTGCGGATCGACCGAAGAACGTCATGGTATTGTCTTGGCCAAATCAGACTTGGCCAAAAGAAAGCCGGAGTGAACACAGGCATGGTGAATTGAGAAGCTCGGCAGCTTTGCCCAGGACTGATCGTTGTGCGCCCCAGTACGATCCAGTACCTCAGAATATTCTAAGCTGGCCCGTCAACCGCACCGATATACGGATCTTGTTGAGCCATATGGTATGGATGAATGCTGGCTTGGTGACCGGTTTCTGGTGTCTGGAACGGGCATGGAGATTGCCGAGGCAATCCGGCAGACAACAAAAGAGGAGCTTGGGCCTAACGGTCAGCATCGGTTGTCATTCAACAAGATTTTTATAAACTCGGGTCAGACATGCGAAAGCCGGATGCGATCACCGAAATCAAATGGGACAACTTCAAAGAGAAATCTGGCCTCCTCGATGTTCTGCAGAGCTACTTTTTATGTGGGCAGAGCCACAGAGAATAAGTTGGCTCTAATGATGGAACCAGCACCATCGGGGATTTGGCAAAGACCTCTCCGGATACAATTGCGGTACATGTTGGGAATCAATGGTCTTTAAGCTCTGATGTATGCAAAACGGAACGGATACTTCTCGTGTTATGCATAACGGACTCGGTTAGCCCCGTCAAGT
>VOFC01001943.1_pt1 | contig 38001 bp, 45 predicted proteins | sample 5384161 | NCBI WGS metagenome assembly VOFC01 (sample SAMN12384722, study PRJNA508395) | human gut metagenome | isolation source: healthy gut B | host: Homo sapiens | reverse complement strand
TAGGAGCTGGCTCACGTGTAGTAAATAATGGTGAGATGCGTAATCGTGGCGTAGAACTTTCCCTTTACAGCCAATATCATACGTAAGAAAGACTGGAACTTCGCTGTAGATTTTAACTTTGACCATAATAAGAACAAAATGTTGAAAAAGTCGATCATAGTGAATCTGATAATGCAAGAGTCTTTATCGCAAGTCCGCAGGTTTATTTTATGGAAGGTACTAGTTATAATACGTTATGGGCTTACCGTATACATCGTATCGAGAATGGATATCCGGTAGCAGTGGATAAAGATGGAAATGATCTGGTGAAATTCAATGAAGATGGTACGGTAGCCAGTATCACTTCTGGTTCTTCGCTCAAAGGTACTGATGACTTGGTGAACCTTGGTTCGCTGACTCCGAAATTCAGCGGGTCAGTAGGGTTAAGATTCAACTATAAGAATTTTGATTTGAATGCATTCTTTGTGTATGCTGGTGGTAATAAACTGCGTAACAGTGTATTAAAAATGGATGACCAGTTAGGTACTCAAACCTTGAAAGGAATTGCTAACCGTTGGACTGCGGATGATTCGAATGCACAGGTACGTATGTACCTCGATATACCGGCACAGGTAAAAACTTATGCAACAACTTTCCAGGATTGGTGGCAATTTGGTGACATCAATGTGAAAGATGCAGGTTATGTGAAATTGCGTAGTTTGAGTGTAGGATATAACTTGCCGTTTATGGTTTGCCAGTACCTCCGCCTCTCTTCTCTTAAAGTGAAAGTGCAGGTAAATAATCTGTTTACCTGGTGTAAGGCAGGAAGTGATATTGATCCGGAAAGCTATGGAATGAATGACGGTACACGTGGCATCGCTTCTCCTAAGACTTACTCCATCGGATTATCAACAAAGTTTCTAACCATTTAAAAGATATAAGATATGCGTAAATTACTTTATATATTGCCAGTTATTCTCATATTGGGTTTTGCAGCCTGTGAAGACTATGTGGATATTACTCCTACAGGCAAGAAAAACGGTGGATTCTACTGATACTTATTATGAATTGATAGCCCTGCCCAACCGGGCCTACCATCCGGCAGCTTTTGCCTTGTTGAGCGATAATGTCTGGTCGAAAGAATCGAATATCATAGGTAATGAATTTATTTCATGGGATGGTATTAACATGACTTTTAATGAGGCAGCTAACCGGAAAGAGCTAAGTGATAACAATTTATATGAAAATTGTTATACATATATCCTACGGTCAAATATCGTAATTTCATTGGTTGATGCTAGTCTGGGTGATAAAGATGTTAAGGAATTGGCAAAAGCGGAAGCAAAGATCATGCGTGCCTGGGATCACTTTATTCTGATAAATACATTTGCGAAAGCATATAATCCGGAAACTGCAGCCACTGACGGTGGAGTTGCTATCATTGATAAATATGATTTGGAGGCTACTCCAACCAAATCTACGGTTGCTCAAGTATACGATTTTATTATTAAGGATATAGAAGAAGCGCTTCCTTTATTTACAGGAAGAGCCGGTGAATGTATATCATCCGTCAAAAGCTTTTGGATATGCGTTGGCTGCCCGTGTTTATCTGTTCCATCGAGATTGGAAAAAGCAAAAGAAGCTGCCGAAGAATCATTGAAGTTGAATAATACCCTGATTGATTATATTGATTTGGGAGCTAAAGGAGGTCCGACTAAGGTTACTACTTATGCCAAAGGCGGTAACCCGGAAGTGCTGAACTATGCTTATATGGGTGGTCCTACTGAAGTTTTGGCCTTTTGTTATGGTATGCTTAGCCCGGAGATGGTACAACTTTTCGGGCAGAATGATGAACGTTTGAACCAATTCTTTAAAACGAGTGACAACAGTATATACTACTTTGACGAAGGTTCAGGAGCTGCTTTGTGGAATACTTCGATTACTTATTCTAAGTTTCAGCCTATGTCTGTGGGAATGCGTACTGCCGAAGTTTACCTGATTCTGGCAGAAGCGAAAGCACGGCTGAAAGATATACCGGGAGCTGTCCAAACATTGAATCAGTTGCGTGAAAAACGAATCAAGGGAGCCGAAGCTGTATTGCCGGAACCTGCTACCGAACGTGCGATGGTGCAGGCAGTCATTGATGAGCGCCGTAAGGAGTTAATCTCCGGATTTAGTCGCTTCTGGGATTTGAAACGATACAATACGGAAGCTGATTACGCAAAGACAATCACCCGTACTTTCCCGCTGGTATCTACGGATGTCGAGAAAAAGACATATACGTTGAAGCCGGATTCACGGTTGTATATCATTCCATTCCCGTTGGCTGCCCGTGAAAAAAATCCGAACCTGACAATGAACACTAACGAATAAAAAAAATAAAGAGAAAACTATGCGAAAGATTTTGATGATGGCTGTGTTGGCGTTCCTGTCCTTGCAAGGTGTGGGAGCTCGTGCCAGTGGTATATCTCTTCTGGAAAGTGGAAAGAAGAAACTGGTAGCACAGGAAGATACGGTCAAGAAAGACACTGTTAAGAAAGTAACGGCTTATGAAAAACTGTTGAAAGATGGAGGAAGTGAATGTGAGGGTATGTTTACGGTACGCCACATCAAAGATAACTGGTATTTTGAAGTGCCGGATACTCTTTTAGGACGGTTGTTGTTGGCTGTGACCCGGTTTAAAGCAGTGCCACAGGGTTTCAAAATGCTTAGCGGAGAAGAGGTGAACCGGAGTGTTGTTTATTGGGAACAGCATGATGATAAGACTCTTTTTACGCGAATATGTGCAATCACAGTTTGCCCGTCCGGGTGATAACATTGCCGAGGCATTGAAACAATCGACTGTAGATCCTGTAATCTATAAGTTTGATGTAATCGGTAGAAATCCGGAGACTCAGGCACAGCTCATTGATGTATCAAAACTTTTTTTAGGTGATAATAAATTGTGTGGCTTTACCTCAAGCGACCGTTCCATTCTTGGCATCGGTACTTTAGCCCAGGACCGCACATTTATGGATACGATAAAAACCTATCCTATCAACGTGGAGGCAGTGACTTTGCGTACTTATAGTATTAGTGCTGGTAGACTACCGGCTGCACAGACTGGTTCGGTGACTGTGAAACTGAATACAAGCATCGTGATGTTACCCAAAGAACCGATGCAGCCACGGTTTGCCGATGACCGGGTGGGATTTTTCCAAAACTCGTTGACCGAATTTTCGGACGACCAGCAGACTACCGATCGTGGAGCCATCATCCAGCGCTATCGGTTGGAACCGAAAGATCCGGAACGTTACCGTCGGGGACAACTCTCCGAACCGAAAAATCCCATTATCTACTACATTGATCCGGCAACACCGAAGAAGTGGATACCTTATCTTAAAGCAGGTGTCGAAGACTGGAATACAGCATTTGAAGCTGCCGGATTCAAGAACGCTATAATAGCTAAAGAATGGCCGAACGATCCCAATATGAGTTTGGACGATGCGCGTTATAGTGTGATACGTTATCTACCCTCCGAAACGGAGAATGCTTACGGTCCGCGTATTGTCGATCCGCGTAGTGGAGAAATTATGGAAAGTCATATTTGTTGGTATCACAACGTAATGAACTTACTCAAAAAGTGGTATATGGTGCAGTGCGGGCCACTGGATAAGCGCGCACGCACGATGACTTTTGACGACAAATTAATGGGCAGTCTGATTCAGTTTGTCTCTTCACATGAAGTGGGGCATAGTATCGGCTTACGGCACAATATGGCAGCCAGTTCGGCTACTCCGGTAGAGAAACTGCGTGATAAAGCTTGGGTAGAAGCCAATGGTCATACGGTATCAATCATGGATTATGCGCGGTTCAATTATGTAGCCCAACCGGAAGATCGGATTTCCGAAAAAGGATTGTTCCCTCGTATCGGTGTTTATGACAAATGGGCTATCCAATGGGGATATCGCTATCGTCCGGAATTTAAGGATCCTTATAAAGAAAAAGACGTATTACGTGCCGAAGTAACCAAAAAACTGCGGGGAGATCATCGCTTGTGGTTTGTTGGTGATGAAGGAAAGGGATTTGATCCCCGTAGCCAGAGTGAGGACTTGGGCGACAATAATATGAAAGCCAATGAATACGGTATAAAAGAACCTGAAAAGAGTGATGGAAAACATACTGACCTGGACAGCACAGCCTGACGGAGAGTACACTGACTTAACCACCATTTATAATTCGGTTCGTGCCCAACATCTGAAGTATACCCTGCAAGTGCAGAAGAACATAGGAGGACGCTATACCAATAATTTGCCGGATCTCAAAGTGCATGATTATCTACCACGCAGTTTGCAGAAAGAAGCTGTTGAATGGTTGGGACGCAATTTGTTTGTAGCTCCGCTCTGGCTCTATCCTGATGAAGTGGTGAGTCGTACCGGAGTCAAGCCGGTGGATGAGATTCGTGACCGCCAAAGCTCTGTTGTAGCTTTGCTACTTGCACCGGGAATGTTGTATAATATTTACTCAACCTCATTGTGTTCTTCGGAATCGTATGCACTCGATGATTATTTGAACGATGTATTTACTGCAATATGGAAACCGTTGAATGATCCCAGTGAACTGGAGAATAATTTCCGCCGTCAGTTGCACCGGACTTATCTGGGGTTTGTCGAAGGAATGATTAAACCTAGTAGCAAAGATGGTGCCAATGCAAATCTGGCAATCAGCCGTTCTGATATTCAGCTTTTTTGTAGAACAGCATTTAGATAAGATTGAAGAGTCAGTAAAAGAGCAACTTGCTGCTTCTAAAGGAGGGAGATCTCAATTACCGGCATTATGCGGCATTGCTGCGCAACGTTCAGAAAATAAAAAGAAGGATATTATGGAAAAGATGCTGATACGCGGTCTTCTGATAAATAGCTTTGAGGAAAACGAAGAATAGAAAAAATAGAAAAGTAGAACAGATTTTCTTGTATATATAAACTCTCTTTTTACTTTTACAGACTTACTCTTCTTTTCTAATGATAACCTTGCTTTGATGAATCATCATCCATAATGCAAGCTTAGAATTAGAGGAGGGTATTTTTTATATCCCTGATTACTGCATCCCGCTTCTTTGTAGAAAGAATCATTATTTCTGGGTATTGACAACTATTTATTTTCTAGTGAACTTTGTGAAGAAACAATCTGTTGTATATATAAAAAGATGAAAGGAGATCATTAAGAATGAAAAAAGATAGTATTACTTCGTCACGGAGAGAGTGCATGGAATAAAGAAAATCGTTTTACGGGCTGGACAGATGTAGATCTGACAGAAAAGGGGAGTTGCCGAAGCTGAAAAAGCTGGAGAGACATTGAAAGAATATGGTTTCAATTTTGATAAGGCTTATACTTCCTATTTGAAGCGTGCGGTGAAAACCTTGAACTGTGTTCTCGATAAGATGAATCTGGACTGGATACCTGTAGAGAAAAGCTGGCGCTTGAATGAAAAGCATTATGGTGAATTGCAGGGATTGAATAAAGCCGAGACTGCCGAGAAATATGGAGAAGAACAAGTGCTAGTGTGGCGTCGTAGCTATGATATAGCTCCCCATCCTCTTTCAGAAAGTGATTTGAGAAATCCCCGTTTTGATTACCGTTATCATGAAGTACCCGATGCGGAGTTGCCTCGTACTGAATCGTTGAAAGATACCATTGAACGTATTATGCCTTATTGGGAAAGTGATATATTTCCTAGTCTGAAAACAGCTCATACGCTGTTGGTGGTCGCTCATGGCAATAGTTTGAGAGGCATCATCAAGCATCTAAAAAACATCTCCGATGAAGATATTGTCAAGCTGAATCTACCTACGGCTGTGCCTTTACGTATTTGAGTTTGATGAAAACCTGAACGTTGCTAATGACTATTTCCTGGGAAACCCGGAAGAGATCAAAAAACTGATGGAAGCAGTAGCCAATCAGGGAAAGAAAAAAATAGAAAAAGTTACACATTAAAAAAAGAAGTTATGAGTAAAGTAGTAGAATTATTAAGAGATAAGGCCTGTTATTACCTGGACCACACTTGCGAAACCATCGATAAATCGCTGATTCACATTCCCTCTCCCGATACAATAGATAAAGTCTGGATTGATTCGGACCGGAGCATCAGAGTATTGAACAGTCTGCAAACGTTGTTGGGACATGGCCGCCTGGCAAATACCGGTTATGTGTCTATACTTCCTGTCGATCAGGACATCGAACATACTGCCGGAGCATCGTTTGCCCCCCAATCCGATCTATTTCGATCCGGAAAACATCGTCAGGTTGGCTATTGAAGGCGGATGTAACGGAGTAGCTTCTACCTTTGGGATTCTTGGATCCGTAGCACGTAAATATGCCCATAAAATACCTTTTATCGTTAAGTTGAATCACAATGAATTAACTTACTTTCTTATCCTAACAGTTTCGACCAAGTGATGTTTGGTACTGTAAAAGAAGCCTGGAATATGGGAGCTGTAGCAGTAGGTGCCACTATCTATTTCGGTTCTGAACAGAGCCGCCGTCAGCTCGTGGAGATAGCCGAAGTTTGAATATGCTCACGAACTGGGGATGGCAACCATTCTTTGGTGTTACCTGCGCAATAATGATTTCAAGAAAGGTGCTGTCGATTATCATGCTGCCGCCGACCTGACAGGACAGGCCGACCGTTTGGGAGTGACTATCAAAGCTGATATTGTGAAACAGAAACTTCCGACTAATAATGGTGGCTTCAAAGCTATCGGTTTCGGAAAGATCGACGAGCGTATGTATACCGAACTTGCTTCCGAACATCCGATTGACCTTTGCCGCTACCAGGTAGCCAACGGCTATATGGGACGCGTTGGTTTGATTAACTCCGGTGGAGAATCTCACGGTTCTTCCGATTTGCGTGATGCAGTCATTACAGCTGTAGTCAACAAACGTGCAGGAGGTATGGGATTGATTAGCGGACGTAAAGCGTTCCAGAAACCAATGAACGAAGGGGTGGAATTATTGAATACTATTCAGGATGTATATCTTGATTCGTCAATAACGATTGCATAATCAGAGATGAATGGAAATAAATTATTATCTTTGACTATTAGATAGTTAACCATTAAAAATTAAGAGTATGAAATTTTTTATTGACACAGCTAATTTGGAGCAGATTCAGGAGGCTTATGACCTCGGAGTACTTGACGGAGTGACTACCAACCCTTCGCTCATGGCGAAAGAAGGTATTAAAGGAACACAGAATCAGCGTGAACATTACATTAAAATATGTAAGATTGTCAACGGAGATGTCAGTGCCGAAGTGATAGCAACCGATTATGAAGGAATGATTCGTGAAGGTGAAGAACTTGCCGCGCTCAATCCGCATATTGTAGTAAAAGTTCCCTGTATTGCCGATGGCATTAAAGCGATCAAACATTTCACGGAAAAGGGAATCCGTACTAACTGTACATTAGTATTTTCCGTAGGACAAGCATTGCTGGCTGCTAAAGCCGGAGCTACCTATGTTTCGCCTTTTGTCGGTCGTCTGGACGATATTTGTGAAGATGGAGATAGGGCTTGTGGGAGATATTGTACGTATGTATCGCACCTATGATTACAAGACTCAGGTATTCGCTGCTTCTATCCGCAATACGAAGCACATCATCGAATGTGTGGAAGTGGGAGCGACGTTGCTACTTGTCCGTTGAGTGCTATCAAGGGTTTATTGAATCATCCGTTGACGGATTCGGGATTGAAGAAGTTTCTGGAAGACTATAAAAAAGTCAATGGTTAAGAAGTAATGAAACTTGCAATATATTAAAATTTTTAGGCACGGATTATTTGCTCAGGTCTTAGAATTCCGTGCCTAAAGAATATTTGTATTTTTCGGGTAGCTGCTCATGACTCTTTTTCCGTTCCTGTTTTCTCTTCTCTTATATTGAGTTGGCGTTTCTCCTGTATATTGTTTGAAAGCCGTACTGAAATAGCGTGAAGTAGTGAAGCCGACCTTCTCGGCAATTTCCGTGAACGACATGTCCGTACTGGTGATTAATGTGATCGCTTTCTCCATCCGGAATTTATTAATGTAATCATTGGCTCCCATATCGGTCAGAGCTTTTAGCTTATTGTAAAGGGAAGCCCGGCTCATACCTATCTCCTTGCAGATAAAAAGTGACGTCCAGATTGCTGCTATCCAGATGTTCCTGAATAATTTTATTCAGTTTCAGCAGAAATGTTTCATCTGCTTGGCTGAAAGTGCTCTCTTCCGGCGCAGGGACTAATCCTGTATTCAAATATCTTTTCTTGATAGATTCGCGGTTTTTCAATCGGTTGCGAATGATTTCCATTAGCATTTCTATCTCAAAGGGCTTAGTCAGATAAGCGTCCGCCCCATTCTTGTAGCCACTCAACTGACTTTTGTTTATCATCTCTTGCTGTCAGCAGAATGATAGGAATGTGACTGATCGTAATATCTTCCTTTATATTTTTTGCAAAGTTCATATCCATTCATTCTCGGCATCATCACGTCACTGACGATAATATCCGGAGCATGATTTCTGGTCAGTTGAAGGGCTTCCACACCATCGGAAGCAATCACTACCCGTTTGAAATATTCTCCCAGTGACTTTTTCAGAAAATCCGTCAAATCCGGATTGTCATCCACCACTAGAATACTGTAAGGACTCGTATCGAACGTATTTTCCTCCGGTAACTGTTCTTTGCTATCATCGTTCATCAATTCGTTCAGATATGCCTTCTGCTGACAGACGATCTCTTCCGATTGTTGTCTCAAGGGTAGTTCAAAGAAGAATGTTGCACCAGCTTCCTGATTATCCCGTGCACCGATGGAGCCTCCGTGTAGTTCTACCAGAATCCTGGAATAAGATAATCCGATACCTGTGCCGCTTTTGCTCTCCTGTACCTTGATAGAAACGGGTGAAGAGTTTTTGTGTATTTACTTGTTTCAATCCGTTTCCCCGGTCAATGATGGAGATACGTACGCTATTTTTCTCGGAAAGCAACTCCGATGTAATTGTTATTTCTGCATCTTGTGGACTGTGTTTCAAGGCATTGATAAGCAGATTGCTTAGAATAATCTCACACTTATCTTTATCGAAACTTACAGTATTGACCTGTGGGTCAAGCTGATAGCGGATACGGACGTTTTTAGCTTCACCTTCGCTGACGAAATCTTGGGATACATGTTCAATCCATTGATTGAGAGCATACGGCTGTATCTGCAATTTACTTTCCCCAACCTCCATTTTGCGTACATCGAGTACCATATTAATAAGGTTTTTCATTCGCTGTGACTGGCGATAGATTGCTTTTATAGGTAAATATTGTGTATCTTCGGCAGAAAGCGATTTCAGTATCCGGCTAAGCGGGTGCGTGTATGAGCGTTAAAGGTGTGCGCAGCTCATGACTGATATTAATAAGGAAACGTACTTTTTTCTTCATATACCTGTTGTTCATGTTCCTTCATTGCCCATTTCAGTTTTTCTTCCTTACGCTTTAGAGTTCTTCGGAAAGTTTCAATAATAGCGGCAGCAGTAAGAACGGTACAGCTAAGAATAAACCACCATGTCCGATACCAGGGAGGGAGAATGGTTAGTTCCAGTACTTCCTGACTGGGAATCCAACTGCCATCTTTAGCTGTACATGAAGCCATAATCTTATAACTTCCCGGAGGAAGTGAACGTATAGCCAGTTCGGGATTGTACGATTCGATTTGCTGGTCATTCAGCCCTTCTATCTGGTATCTGTACACTTTCTGTCGGAAAATGTCCTTCTCTTTCGACATGATCCGGATAGTGATATTACTGTTCCCAGGGAGCGGAGATCCCTGTTGGTCGATTGGTTAATTCGTTATTCACGGATTCTCCATTGATGATGACATCAGATAATTGGAGTTGGGGGAAGTTCAGAAGTTGTTAATGGTATTTTTTTGCAGTTAATGTGCAGTAAACCTTTTACTCCACCCATATAGACGTCTCCCTGCATACTTAACAGGCGGGGTTTGGAAAGATATTCGTTCTGGATTACGCCGTCTGATTCGCCGAATAGAACGAACTTTTTTTTCTTTGATAAGCCAAGCGAAAAGCATGCTGTCAGCTCCTATCCATACTTTTCCTTGCTGGTCGCATACGATCAAAGTGATTTCACTAAATAGAGAGGTCGGGATCGGAGTCTGTATTTTTGGTGGCAGGATTGTAGTGTACCAATCCGTAATTGTTCCCAATCCAGAAGTTTCCCTCTTCGTCTCTTGAAACGGAGTTGATGGTCGTGTCTTTCCAGCATCTGTATAGGGCTTTCAGCCGGTTTGTATGGTTGTCCAGTTCATATATGTGCTTCGTATCATTTAGATAAGTGGTGTTCCTATAATTGCCGATTGGCAGGAGAGCACCGATAATATCTTGTTCTTCCTGTTCTATAGCGGTACTGAAAGTACGTGTATTCAAATCATATATATAGATATGTTCTCCAAGGAACAGAATGCTGTGATGAGTGTTCCGGAGTAGATTTACAGCCTTGCCTCGATTGCATAAGAGTGCTGTTGTTTCAGCGTCGACAATGGTGAAAGGTTGTTTTTCTCCAGTTGCCGGATTGAAAATAAATACTCCTTGTGAGAAAATAGAAATTAATAATTTACCGGGAGTAAACTGACAGATAGAGGCAACTTTGTCTTCCCAGGTTGAGGGATAATGAGTAAATTTCTCTGTGAGCGGATTAAAGTTGTTGATACCTCCTCCGTCCGTGCCTACCCAGATTTGATCTTGAGATTCCTGGAAAAGACTTAGAACGGTATTGTTGCTAAGTCCCCGGTCGTTGCCGGGTGGTACGTCTGTATATGTTTTCATGGAAACTTCCCGGATGCTGATCAGTCCGTTCCGGATACTTCCTGCCCATATATTGTTGTTGTAGTCGTTGTATAGGCATAAGATAGAGTTGGCGGGAAGTGAATAGTTGTCACTTCCGGGGATATGTTCCAGCAGAGAAAAATGTCCGGTTTCCGGGTCGAGAATATTAATGCCTCCTCCGTCTGTTCCAATCCAGATTTCTCCTTCCCGTTCGGCGAGACTTAGTACAACATTGTTACTTAGAGAAGAGTTGTGGGTAGTATATGTAGCCAGTAGTTTACCGTCGTGTGTCAGGCAGTTCAGCCCTCCGTTGTAAGGGGGCTACCCAGATTCTTTTTGTGAGTCTATGAGTACGTTCATTATTTCCTTTCCGCAATCGAAAGGAGGACGGCGGCATTTTCCGGTATTCAGGTCGAGCAGGAGTAGTCCTTGCCAGCGACTACAACAAAGTAATGTTCGTTTATCCCATAGACTTAGCAGAGTCACATTATAATTGGGCTCTAGGTCAAACGTTTGCAGGAGGCGGAAAGTGGCATCCTGATAATTATAGAAAAAGATTTTATTTTTCGAACCGAATAACACTCCATCATCAGTCAGGCAGACGGAATAGGCGATGATATTATTTCCTGTTTCATCAGTCGGTATAAGAAAGTCATCGCTTTGCCGCTGATAACGTGCCACTCCCTTATCTGTCAGAATCCATATATTGTTTTTGTACATCTTCTATCAGCTGATAGATAAAATTATGTGGAATGGAATGAGGGTTGTTTGACTGATGGACATATTTTTTGAGTTCATGCCCGTCGTATCGTCCCAGCCCGGAACGGGTTCCAATCCATACAAAGCCTTGTTCATCCGTCAGGATACAGCGCACGGTGGAAGGTAGTCCGTCTTTCAGGGAGATTTGTTTATAGTAATAATGACCGGCTTGAAGAGGGGAGATGCCGATAAACAGTGCGATAAATGCGATGCATAGTAGTAAAAAGGTCTTTCTTCTCATGAGATTAGGTCAGTTAAACTAAAACAAAGATAATACATTCGGATGAATGTTTGTTGAAAAAGCAAACTTATTTTGTATTCCTTCAGGTAAAAGAGTTATATATAGTTGCTTTTTTCTATTTAATTTTGTATCTTTAAAGCTTTCCGTCCTTCTAAAGATAAGTTGTCCCCTTGTAATGGGATAATAGTCATCTTATAGGGTGCTATTTATCACTTTACAAAATGATTATTGTCACCTTATAAGGGGATGACTACTCGACTGCATAAACTATTATAAATTTCTGTACTGAAAATCTTTAATCTCTGCACTGAAAATCCTTGAATACAATGAGAATTGCTAATTCTTCATCTTATATTCATAGGGAGCCATTCCAACAACTTTTTAAATAACCGGCTTATTGGAAGTAAAGGCCTGTACACAGCAGATTAGGTAAAGTAGCCGGTTTTTATCAGCGGAAGATAGTATTATTTAGCTAGATTCTCTATCTTTGCTCGAAAATATACGACTATGATTACCGAAGAACTACAGAAACTTTATCAGTCATATACGGGCGTTCCCGCTGAAAAACATAACAGAATTACCGTCTTCCGGTTCCAACCGCCGTTATTTTCGGCTGACGGGTATAGAAACATTGATTGGAGTTTACGGAGCTTCTATCGATGAGAATGAAGCATTTCTTTATATGGCAGGACACTTCCACAAATGTGGACTGCCTGTTCCCGAAGTGCGCATCGTTTCGGAAGATAAGACCTATTATTTGCAGGAGGATTTGGGCGATACTCTGTTGTTCCATGCCATAGAGAAAGGACGTGCTACCAGCGTCTTTTCAGAAGAGGAAAAAAGAGTTGCTTCGCAAAACGATTCGTTTGCTTCCTGCCATTCAGTTTGCCGGGGCCGATGGATTTGATTTTTCCCGTTGTTATCCTCAACCGGAGTTCAATCAACGCTCCATTCTGTGGGATTTGAATTACTTTAAATATTGCTTCCTGAAAGCTACCGGTATGGAGTTTCAGGAGGATAAACTGGAGGACGACTTTCAGAAGATGAGTGATGTGCTGCTTCGTAGTTCTTCTGCTACTTTTATGTATCGTGACTTCCAAAGTCGTAATGTGATGATTAAAGACGGCGAACCATGGTTTATCGACTTTCAGGGCGGACGCAAAGGCCCGTTCTATTATGACATAGCCTCTTTCCTGTGGCAAGCGAAAGCGAAATATCCCGATAGTCTTCGTAAAGAACTGCTGCAAGAGTATATGGAAGCTCTCCGCAAATACCAACCGATTGACGAATCCTATTTTTATAGCCAGCTTCGTCACTTTGTCCTTTTCCGTACGCTGCAAGTGCTGGGAGCTTATGGTTTCCGTGGTTACTTTGAAAAGAAACCGCATTTTATCCAAAGTGTTCCTTATGCCATCGAAAACCTGCGCGAACTGTTGAAAGAGGAATATCCGGAATATCCGTATCTCTGTAAAGTACTGCGTGAACTGACCGGGCTGAAACAATTTACGGACGATCTGAAAAAGCGCCAGCTCACAGTCAAAGTAATGAGTTTTGCCTATAAGAAAGGAATTCCTGATGACCCGACAGGCAATGGGGGCGGCTATGTTTTCGACTGCCGCGCCGTAAATAATCCCGGAAAATATGAACGTTACAAACCTTTCACCGGACTGGATGAACCTGTAATCACTTTCTTGAAGAAGATGGAGAAATACTCCGTTTCCTCGATCATGTCTATGCTTTGGTGGATGCCTCCGTGCAACGTTATATGGAACGCGGATTCAGCAATTTGTCCGTCTGCTTCGGTTGCACCGGCGGACAGCATCGTTCTGTTTATTCTGCCCAGCATCTGGCAGAGCACCTGAATCAGAAATTTGGTGTGAAAGTCGAACTGGTGCATCGGGAACAGAATATCGAACATACGTTTGAGGCAACAATCTAAGAAGAGTAAATATTAAAGAAGAAAGTAACCGAAAGAATGAAAGCTATGATATTTGCTGCCGGTTTGGGTAGCCGGCTGAAGCCGCTCACCGATACCATGCCGAAGGCTTTGGTTCCCATAGCCGGACATCCGATGTTGGAACATGTGATCTTAAAACTGAAAGCTGCCGGATTCACAGAAATAGTGATTAATATCCATCATTTTGGCGAACAAATACTTGATTTCTTAGAAGCCAATGAGAATTTTGGGCTTATCATACATATTTCCGATGAACGCGATCTGTTGCTCGACACCGGTGGGGGAATTAAGAAAGCCCGTTCTTTCTTTGAGAACTCCGATGAGCCTTTCCTGATACACAATGTCGATATTCTTTCAGACGTGAATCTGAAAGAATTATATGACTACCATTTACGAAGCGGTGCTGTTGCCACTTTACTGGCCAGCCAACGTAAAACCTCCCGCTATCTTCTTTTTTGATACAGATAAGAGACTTTGCGGATGGATAAACAAGGATACGGAACAAGTGAAACCGGAAGGTTTTCAGTATGATTCTTCCCTTTATCAAGAATATGCATTCAGTGGCATCCATGTACTTTCGCCCGCCATTTTTTTCAATGGATGACCTCTCCCTCATGGGATGGAAAATTCTCTATCATGGATTTCTATCTTGCCACTTGCCGGCAAGTAAACTATGGTGGTTACTTGACAGAAAAGTTGCATCTGATTGATATAGGCAAACCGGAAACATTAGCGAAAGCAGAAGGCTTCTTATACCAAAATGCGAAATAAAGATACTGAAAGAGGCTAAAAGGCCTCTTTCTTTCTATGTAACAAAATATTAAAGTAACTTTGCTTGGATAAACAATCAATATTGTAATACTATACAAATTTTGTTGCATGGAACAGACTTTGGTAAATGGGATAGCTGATAACTTATTGCATAATATCTTTAATGACTTGTCTGTAGGCTTGGAATTGTATGATAAGGACGGTCTCATGATAGATGTCAATTATTCACGGTTGAGATCAATGGGGATAAAAGACAAAAAGGATATTTTGGGCTATAATCTATTCAACTACACCAGTTTCTCTGATGAAATCAAGGAACAGATCAGAAAAGGAGAAACAGTTCGTTTCATGGCAAAATATGATTTTGATGACTTGTGCCGTCTTTTTTTTCCTACTAATCTGTCCGGTATAAAATTTTTCGAGATTACCGTTTCTTTTGTACATAATGATAAGTCTGAAATTACCAATTATATGGTGATAACTCAAGATATCACCGAACGTGTTTTGTGGCAAAACAAATATGACAATCTTTACGAAGAGGTTGTGCGTTCGAAAAAAGAACTTCTTGAGAGCGAACAAAGAATGATCCACTTGATTCGTCAGAATGAATTGGTATTGAACAATATTAATTCGGGATTGGCATATATTGCGAACGACTATATCGTACAATGGGAGAATATCTCGCTTTGTAGTAAAAGCCTTTCTTATGAGGCTTACAAAAAAGGAGAACCTTGCTATCTGACAGCCCATAATCGCACCACTCCTTGTGAGAATTGTGTGATGCAACGTGCCCGGAAATCCGGTCAGGTAGAGTCTATCTTGTTTAATCTGGATAACAAGCATGTCATAGAAGTCTTTGCTACTCCCATATTTAATGAACAGGGAGATGTTGACGGTGTCGTGATTCGTGTAGATGATGTTACCGAGCGGCAGCACATGATTGGTGAACTTGAAAAGGCAAGGAGCCGCGCTGAACAATCCGATAAGTTGAAATCCGCCTTTCTGGCAAATATGAGCCATGAAATTCGTACACCGTTAAATGCTATCGTTGGTTTTTCCGACTTATTGATGGTGACGGAAGATCAAGAAGAAAAGAAGAATTTATTCAGATTATCAATGCCAACAATGAGTTGCTTTTGAAGCTGATTAACGACATACTGGATCTTTCGAAAATAGAAGCCGGCTCGGTAGAACTGAAATACGAAAATTTTGATTTGGCTGTTTATTTCAACGAATTAGCTGCTTCGATGCATCGTCGTGTAGTAAATCCGCAGGTTCGGTTAGTTCCGTGAATCCTTATGAAACTTGTACCGTTCGTTTGGATAAAAACCGGTTAGCGCAGATTCTCACTAACTTTGTAACTAATGCTATCAAATATACCTCCAAAGGAACTATTGAAATGGGGTATGAGAAGATAGACGAAAATATTCGTCTTTACGTTCGCGATACAGGTATCGGCATACCGGCGGATAAAAAAGACAAGGTGTTTCATCGTTTTGAAAAATTGGATGAATTTGCGCAGGGAACCGGATTGGGACTGTCTATTTGTAAAGCCATCGTTGAGGCTTGCAGGGGAGAGATAGGTTTTGAATCGGAATTTGATAAAGGGTCTTTGTTTTGGGCGGTTTTGCCATGCCAGTTCGAATCGGTTAACAGCGAACCGACTTCTTCACGTCGGAACAATGAGAAGGATGCGAATAAAGAAAATATTCTTGACTCCGAAGAAACAAAAAAAGTACCTAAAAGAGTACTGGTCGTTGAAGATATACAAAGTAACTTCTTTTTGGTATCTTCTATCTTGAAAAACAAATGCCAGTTGTTACACGCACCGAATGGACTGGAGGCAGTTGAGATTGTCCGTACCCAACCGGTGGATTTGGTACTGATGGATATGAAGATGCCTGTTATGGACGGACGTACTGCAACCTCGGAGATCCGGAAGTTCAATGCTGAAATTCCAATTATCGCCCTGACTGCTCATGCCTTTGATGCTGACCGGGTAGCTGCGTTGAAAGCCGGTTGTGATGATTATCTGGTGAAGCCGATCAATGGCGCGAAGTTGATGCAGACTCTGAAAGAGTATGGTTGTTGAAAAGGATGGGATTAGAAATGTGCTGATCTGAAAAAGGGTATATTCTATTCTTTCTGTTTTTAATATATCAGTCACTTGTTTGTGGTGAAGGAAAAAACGCTCTGCATTTTGGATGAAAGAATGTAGGATTGTTTGTTATCCTGGATAATTCCTGTCTAAAAATAAATAATTCCTCTGTATTGCTATCTATATGCTTACTGTTTGCCCGTATGTAGTTTGTTTTATCATTCTTTTTTGGTGCGTATATGATGATGAACTAGCCTATAAACAGGCTTTTCCGAGGGCTTTTATAACTTGGTCGGTGAGTATGGAAGGCTTTCTCGGTGAGGAAGGATGTGTTCCTCACCGAGGAATGGCTTTGCTCACCGAGGAAAATCATTTATTTCTTTAAAAAGAAAACGCATATCATCTGAAAATATATGCTGTATTGTGGTAGTAATATGCATATATATGTGATAATATGGATGCTTTTAATTCCGGATTACCATCTTCAATAGTTTTGTTTTCTTTCTTAATCTGAAAAAAATAGAACATTTCTCTTGTTTGTTTGGAGGAATTGAAAGGGAGACGGCTTACTATAAAAGGCTATAAATCCGTAAAGTTTGGGATTGTTTTTTATGTTTATGGATTTAAATAGTTATCTTTGTACAAGAAAGGAGGTATATAATGACTGCTACAAAGAAAATAAAAACTCGGGAAGAACTTAGAGTTGAGGTAGTGAAGAAAATTACAGCTAATAAAAGGAATGCCCAATCTTTTCTAAAAAAAAATAGCTGGAATAGTCTCTAAATCAGGTGAACTTACCAAAATTTATAGATGAAAGAAACATTATACTCACGTCGTTCTAATCTTGTTGTTGGCTTTCATGGTTGTGATCAATCAATTAAAGAACAAGTGTTTGAACATCTGGCGAGATTGGCAGCAGTTGCCGATCTTTCGGAAGAAAAAATCGTATCGCTTATGATAAGGCATTAGATCGATATAGAGTCAATCAAATCGTAGAGGAGGATGAACGGCGTAAAAACGAAGAGATGCGGAGAAAAAATATGCGGCTGAAGAAGGGATGAAAGAAGGGCTAAAGGAAGGGGATAAGAGAAGGAATAAAGGAAGGAATGGAGAAAAAGGGATGGAGAAAGGAGAGCAAAAAAGAAGCAAATTGAAATTGCTCGAAAGATGAGGGAGGACGGAATATCCATTGATACAATTATCAAATACACGGGTCTTCAATCTTCTGATATAGAAAACCTATAATATATCTTCGTAGGAAAATTGTTGTAGTTATATTAGGATAAAATATAAAAGAGGCGGGAATATTCAGGAATGAATACTTCCGCTTTCTTTTTTTGATTCGTAAGATGTCCAACAATGTCTATGATGTTTAGATATATCGATGAAATGGACGATTTTAGACAAATTTGGAAGAATCGTAGCTAAAATAGAACATTCTTTGCCTTTAATATAGCCTACATTTGTGATCGTGATTGTCAAAAGGGACAGCACAATTATTAAATAAAAGCTAATCTTAATTATTAAATTTATGAGAAACAAATTCCTATTTCTTTTTTTGTCTCTTCCTTTTTGGAACGTTGACAGCTTGTAAAGACACAAAATGGGTAGACGTTCCAACTGGTACTCCTCCTGAAGGTGCAATCACAGGAAAACCTGGTGAACCGGAAGAACCGGATGATCCTACTGTAAAATCATTCATTAATTGCTCTTACATTCGGGGGGTTTTTTGAAATAAACCGTATTTCGGCAGCCAGTATGGGTGCTTGTACAGATTTGATTTATTTGGCAGCGCGTCCTTATGCAAATGGTGAGGTAGCTTTTGAATTGCCGTTGAATGATGCGACGATGACAAACGTATCTCATACAGGCACTTTTCAAGGTCGTAATGGAGTGGTTAAATTTGAAGGAACAAGTTTTATGAATGGCGGTGATGGATTACTTCACTCTGCTGATGGGGCCTTTAATAAATTCACCTTTGGTACCTATATATATATAAGTGAATGGGTGGACGGAGCTTTTCTCTTTAAGAAAATGGATGGAAACTCCACGATCATTGCTTTTCAAATGGGTGCGACAGCTAATAGTTTGAAACTGTCTATTGGAAGTTCGGTTGCAACCGTTACCACTCCTGATCTGGCAACAGGCTGGCACTATATTGGGCTGACTTATGAACAGGGAACGGCGAAACTTTATGTGGATACAAACAATACTGCAATAAGTTTTGTAGGTGCTCTCCCTAATGAAGTACCTAATACACGTACTGATTTTTTTTGATTGGAGATAAATTTAAAGGTTATTTAGATGAAACTTTTTGTAAGCAGTCTGGTAGTAGGTACATCAGGTAGAAATCCTATCACCTTTGACAATTGGAATAATTCCAAAATACTTGCTTACTGGAAATACGATGATGCCACGAAACCTGGCAAGGATTCACATTCCTGGCTGGGGCGTTTGAATAATATACGTACCGCTTTACAGGGACAACAGGGAGATAGAAGATTGCGCTTGGGCATTGCCGGTGGAGAATGGAAAAAGATGATGGCTGATGCCACTGCTCGCACAAGATTTGCTTCCGAGGTGAAGAAGATTATCGAACAATATGATTTTGATGGAGTTGATTTTGATTTTGAATGGCCTACAAATACGAATGAATTTAATAATTATAGTGCAACAGTTATCCAAATGCGTTCTACATTAGGAAAGTATGTTTACTTCACTGCGTCTTTGCATCCGGTTTCTTTTAAAATATCTCCGGAAGCTATTGATGCACTGGATTTTATCTCTTATCAATGTTATGGCCCTGCAGTGATGCGTTTTCCTTATGAGCAATTTGTAAAAGATGGAGAAATGGCTATAACATATGGAATTCCTAAGAATAAACTAGTGATGGGGAGTCCCTTTCTATGGTTCTACGGGTAGTCTGATTGCTGCCTATTATGATTTCGTGAATGACGGTCTGGCTACTACGATTGAGGATACATATACATATAAAGGAAATACATATACTTTCAACAGTGTAGAAACGATTCGCAAGAAAGCGAGATATGTGTGTGAAGAAGGCTTTGCAGGTATTATGAGTTGGGATTTGGCAACGGATATTGACGTAACCAATAATAAGTCTTTGTTGAAGGCCATAAAAGAAGAGTTTGAATATTATGCGAATCCGACGGAATAAAAAGAGAATCTAAATTAATCAAATACAATATTATGGAAAAAAAGAAGTTCATGCAGTACAGAAATTTTTGATTCTGTTTCTGATACTCCTGCTATCCTTTTCCTTTGAGTGCGTTGGCACAGCAACAAATGATAAAAGGACAAGTGGTAGATGATAAAGGTGAAACCATTATCGGCGCCACAGTGATGGTGAAAGGTTCTAAAGATGGGACGCTGACTGACATTGACGGTAACTTTTTCCGTGAAAGGGAAAGTAGGTAACACATTGGTTATTTCTTATGTCGGTTTTACTCCCCTTGAAATAAAGGTGACAAAAGCAGAAGGCAACCGATTTACGTTAAAAAGAGGATACAAAAAGTCTTGGATGAAGTGGTAGTAGTAGGTATGGATAAACAGAAACGAAGCACCATTACGGCGGCGGTGGCTACTGTAGGTTCCGATGCTATTGTCAACCGTCCGGTTACTGACCTCACGAGTGCCCTTCAGGGTAATGTAGCCGGTTTAAACTTCTCTTCTGATGCGGTTGCTAATGGGGTAGGCGGTGAGACCGGTGCCGAAATTAAATTCAATATTCGTGGTATCGGTTCTATCAATGGAGGCGAACCTTATGTATTGGTAGACGGAGTGGAGCAAAGTTTGCAGAATGTGAATCCTGCCGACATTGAAACCATCAGTGTTTTGAAAGATGCTTCTGCTGCTGCCGTTTATGGTGCACGTGCCGCCTATGGTGTGGTTATCGTCACTACCAAAAGTGGTAAAAAGGAAAAAACACGTATATCATACAGTGGTACTGTAGGATTCAGTTCTCCTATTAATATGCCCCCAAATGATGAATTCTATTGAATTTGCCAATTATCTGAACGAACGAGATGATAACGATGGAGTAAAACACTCGATTCCTGATGCGCTCATCGAAAAGATGCAGGGGCTTTATGGAGAATCCTTATTCGGAAAAGTTCCCGGGCATAGGACCTAATGCGGACGGTACCGGTTGGGCAGGTTCTAAAGATGCTGTGTATGCCAATACCGACTGGTATGATTACTACTTTAAAAAAGCTTCCATCCGTCATTCTCATAATCTGAGCGTAACGGGAGGTTCTGATAAATTTAATTATTACGTAGGTTTGGGATATATTTACCAGGAAGGATTACTGGATCAAGTGGACGATAACTTGAGTAAGTACAATGTAAACTCGAAGTTTCAGATCCGAGCCAATAAATGGTTGAAGTTTAATTTCAATAATAACCTTTCGCTGAATATACTGAAGCGTCCGATGGCTAACCAGACCATTTTTTATGGAACTATCGGAAGCAGCTTTCCGAATTCTCCTACCCATCTTCCTGTAAAGTCGGAATATAATGACAATTCCGAATACCGTTATCTGAAACAATCGCATTATGTGCAGAACAGAATTTCTGATGCGATGTCGTTTGCCACTACGATTACTCCGCTGGAAGGTTGGGATATTGTAGGTGAAATGAAAGTACGCTTCGATGTGGAAAAAACAATGACTTCAAACGCGGATATCCCACTGCTGAAAAGCCTGACGGAACGTTGGATATAAGTAAAGGGAACCAAGCAGGGGTATCAATATCCGGGCATGAACTGGAAAAACTCTAATTGGGGCTCTTATACACGCGGTAATACTTTCAACTACTACCTGTCTCCAAACGTATCGTCATCCTACACACATGCTTGGGGCGACCACTTCTTTAAGGCGATGGCGGGTTTCCAGATGGAACTGCAAGAAAATTCGAATGGTTATACTTATAAAGACGGATTGCTGACTAGTGATATATTCTCTTTTGTGAATGCTAACGGGCAAGTATTGGCAGGTGAAGACCGGACACATTGGGCTACAATGGGTATGTACGCTAAACTGAATTGGAATTACAAGGAGATTTATTTTCTGGAATTCAGTGGACGTTATGACGGTTCTTCCCGTTTTGCTCCGGGAAATCGCTGGGGATTGTTCCCTTCTTTCTCAGCCGGTTATGACATTTCTCGTACCGACTATTTCAAAGCTTTGAATCTGCCGGTTTCTCAATTGAAAGTACGTGTTTCTTACGGTCGCTTGGGTAATCAGAATGGAGCGGGACTCTACGATTACCTTGGGATTCAGAGTTTGACCTCCGATTCACCCAATGCTTGGCTGTTGCCCGGTGTGCAAGCTACTCCTCAAAAAGGAACTTTAGCCACTACGCCTAAGATGATCAGTTCGTATATTACGTGGGAGAAGGTGGATAATGCCAACTTAGGTATCGACTTGATGTTGTTGGATAACCGACTGTCTATTACTGCCGATATTTATCAGCGTACCACGCGCGACATGATTGGACCTGCTGAAGCTATTCCGAATCTCGGAGGTATTAGTACGGATGACCGTGCGAAGGTCAATAACGCTACTTTACGTAATCGTGGTTGGGAATTGTCTGTAAACTGGCAGGACCAGCTAAAATGTGGCTTTTAGCTATGGCATAGGATTCAATGTATTCAATTACAAAGCTGTTGTTACCAAATACAACAATCCGGAGGGATTGATATACAACAATCATACCGGTTTTGGCAACTAATAAAGGATATTATGAAGGAATGGACATAGGTGAGATTTGGGGATATGAAGCGAATGATCTTTTTTGTCCAATCGCGAAGTGGACGCATACCTAAGACAAGTAGATCTTAGTTTCTTTAAGTCCGGCGACAAATGGCAACGAGGCGACTTGAAATACATTGATTCTGACGGTGACGGTAAAGTGGACCCGGGTAAGGGTACATTGGCCGACCATGGTGATCTGAAAATTATCGGTAATGCCACTCCCAAATACAGTTTCGGTATCAATCTGAACGTAGGATATAAGGGATTTTGAAATATCCACTTTGCTGCAAGGAGTTGCCAAGAGAGATTTCCCGATGGCCGCCAGTACTTACCTATTCGGTGGTAAAGAATGGTTCAAGGAGCATCTCGATTATTTCAGTCCCGAGAATCCCAATGGATATCTACCTCGACTGACGACCGATGCCCAGACAACGAATGCCAATACGGGATACAATACTACCCGCTATATGCTGAATGCGGCATATATGCGTATGAAGAACTTGACAGTATCCTATACTTTTAAGCCTCAATTGTTGAAGAATATTGGACTAAGTAACCTGAAAGTATACTTTACATGCGATAACCTGTTTACCATCAGTAAACTGCCGAATCAGTTTGATCCGGAAACCCTTAATCAGGTGAACGCGTGGGCAGGCGGAAGTAACGCGGCTGCTCCGGGACTTACCTCGGCTCAAAATCAGAATGGTAACGGAAAGGTGTATCCGATGAACCGTAATTTCGTGTTTGGACTTGATTTTACATTTTAATTAAAGAGGAACGCTATCATGAAAAATAAAATAATTATCCTGACTGTTTTTTGCAGGCTTACTGTTGTCGGCGTGTTCCGACTATTTGGACCGTAAACCCTATACGCAGCCTAACAATGAAGATTTCTTGAAAACCAGAGAGAATGTAGAGAGCTATATAAATAATTTGTATACTTCTCTACCGGCTCCGGCTCAATATGGTATTGGTGTCAGAGGAGAAGAGGTGAACAGTGACAATATCCTTTCGGAAAAGTATGATATGCGCCTGAATGGAGAGAATAATCAATTCAGTGGTTCTGACGATTGGAATAAAGGCTATAAAAACTTGCGTATGGTGAATTACTTTTTTTCATTATTACGCAGTTTCCGAAGTGGACGAAACGGACGAAGTGCTTTCATTGAGAGGGGAAGCGTATTTCTTCCGTGCTTATTGGCACTTCTATCTGCTCACACGTTTTGGTAATATTCCCATTATGGATGACTTCTGGGATGGCAATGCTACGTTGGGCGGTTTGCAAATTCCGGCGACAAAACGTGCGGATGCAGCCCGTTTCATCCTGAACGATTTGAAAGCGGCTATTGGGTTGATACCGGAGGCTCGTGCTAATTTACATTCCCGCAGTAAATACAGTGGATTGCGTGTCAACAGAGAAACGGCCATGATTCTGGCTATGCGAGTTGCTTTGTACGAAGGTTCGTGGGAGAAGTATCACAAAGGAACTGATTTTGCAACGGAAGATAACTCTGAAGAGTTTTTTAAGGAAGTGATGAACTGGGGAGATCAATATTTGTTCCCGGTCGGACTGACTTTTCATATGACAGCAACCAATCCGAAAGCTACCAATATAGATGACGCTTTTTCGGAGCTATTCAATTCAAACGATCTTTCCAACATTAGCGAAGTGACTTTTTGGAAAAAATATTCAATAGCTGATGGCGTGTTCAATACCGTTACTCAACAGCTTAGCGGTGGAGTAACAGATAATGTGAAGCCTTCGACTATCCAAGTCTTTGGTGGATAATTTTTCTGAATGTGGATGGTACGCCGGTTGACCCAACCGATGAAAAGTATAAGGACTTTAATGAGGTATTTAAAGATCGTGACGGAAGACTTTTGGCTATGGTGATGCATACCGGTTGTAAGTTCAAGTCTAATAGCTTGATGAATGTGAGAGCGTATGACGAGACAGGGACCGAAGAAGAACAAAAGGAAAAGAATAAAGATATTTCATCTCCGCGCTTGAATGGGGATGGTATTTACAAGAACGTGACCGGGTTCCATACTCGCCTTGGCATTGATACGACCTATGTAACCGGCAATTGTGAAACGGCTCATGTCATGTTCCGCTATGCCGAAGGGTTGCTTTGTTATGCTGAAGCTGCTGCCGAATTAGGGGCAGTATAATGATAACGTGGCAGAGAAAACATTAAAGCCATTGCGTCAAAAGAGCCGGTGTGGCCTATGTTACTCCGGCGGCTGATCCTCACTTCCCTTTCCAAGGCCTGCCGCCGGCAGTGCAGGAGGTACGTCGGGAAAGACGTTCAGAGCTATCTCTGCAAGGTTTTCGTTTGGATGACCTGATGCGTTGGAGGGTAGCCGGAACGTTGAAAGGTGTGGAAGGACGCGGACGTGGAGCTTATCTGGGCAAAGACGGTGTGCTTTATCTGAGCTTTTCGCCTACATTGCGGAAAGAAGGACTGAATCATGTACTGACAGATAATGAAGGATGGATGGATCCGTTGAAAGAGTACTTGCCTGAAGGCTACAAGTTTAATGAAGATCGTGATTACTTGTTACCCATACCACCGGATGAAATCCAGATGGACCATGAGCTGAATCAGAATCCGGGATGGCCGACTAAGTAAGGGAACTGAATAAAAAATTCATTTATGATAATTAGATAGATAAAGATATGAAGAACATATTATATAAAATACTTCCGGTATGTTTGTTGACCATCGGTTTGACAGGATGTGAGGAAGAAACGAAATACCGTCCTCTACCGGAAATCGTGCCATTAACGATGAGCATCAATGAAAACGCATTAGCGATGGGAGAACACTTGAAAGTGAATATTAAATGTAGAACCGGATGCTGATGGCAAGGAGGTTGTAGCAAATGAAGATTTTGATATTTACTTTACGGCGAAAGCCGGAGCGGAAGATGCTTCGAATGTATTCGAACAGTTCAATGGAATCGTTACTTTTCCGAAGGGGGAGAAACAGATTCAGGTGGATTTCCGGTAAAGGCATCCGGACTGACGGGTAGTACTGCTATAAACTTTACGGCTTTTGCCCGTGGTTATAAGATGGAAGGCTCCAGTCAGGTAATTAAGGTTTCCGATTATTATCGGATAATGGCATCATTGGAGAACAATGCGGAGAATGTAGTAATGGAAGGTGGTAAGTTTGTATTAGTTGCAAAGATTGAAAAACCAAGTTCCGTACCTCTTAATATGAAAATTACTCCGAAAGAAGGGGAAGGAGATAGGTATGAAAATTTACCTTCTACATTAACAATTCCTGCAGGAAGAACTTCGGCAAAAAGTGATGCTGTGACTATTAAACAGGATTTTTGAAATGACAGGGGATTTGCAACTGGTATTGAATCTGGAGAGTGATTCTCCAGCGAATCCGATGATAAATTCTACTCTGACTATAACTATGACTGATTTGGAATCTATGGGAGATCCTAATCTGTTTGATATAACGAAGGTGTATGAATTCCCGGATAGGCCGTTTATGTCTGATAAAAAATAAAACTGCAATTGAAAGTTGGTTTACGGGAGATAAAATAGCTATGAATAAGAATAGAGCTCATCCCACTTCAGCTTTGAAAGATAAAGATTGGGTATTATGCAATGCGATAGAGTTCCATTATATTAATAATAGTTTTAGTGGCGGAAATAATACCCCTAATGCTTTCGGACATCGTATTTCTTGGGCCTTTTCTGATATTAATGATGCACCGTCACAGAAAATACAAGCTGTGAATAATGCAAAATGTACAAATATAACCAATGAAGGTATTTTAAATATGTGGGTGGATAAAAATGTTCAGGGGACTGGTGCCATGACTGCTACCAAGGATTACGGTGTCGCCGCATTGCAATGTTCTAAATTTGGTGGTATTTTTGCCCCACAACATACTCGGTTCTTTCCTGGTATGAGAATTGAAGTGAAGGCGCGTTTGAGAGGAATACGGACTGGTTTTGTTCCGACAATCGGACTTAAAAATCAGAAAATTCCCTTCCGAACACGAAAGATGAGATCGATATTCTCAAGAACACTCAAGGTTCTGTAATTACTCAGGCTGTAACTGTTGATAATGAGATAGGTTCAAAGAGTGTAGCAATACCTCAAGCGAATGAATGGAATATATATTGGGTGGAACTTGTGGATGAAAATATAATCAATTTAGGAATTAATGGAGCAACCAATCTGACTGTGAATCGTACACAATCTCCTGACAGGTGGCCATTCGACAAGGCTGGAACTCCTGCTACTGCTAATCCTGATCCTGCTACTGCTGCTGGTGGCAGTGCCGGTCTCTACTTCTTTATGAGATTGGCTGAAAGCTCGGAACGGGCTGCTGGTAAAAGCGCCTGAAAGGTTGGGATAATGTACTGAAAAAGTATTGCCAATTGTGAAACGGATGATAATACGCCTCGAATGGAAATTGATTGGATTCGTATCTATACAAATAAGAATTATGTACAGACTGATGCTGAAAAAGTCTGGGCTAATCAGTTATTTTATTAATGCTATCTCTTTCAATTAGCTTTCAATAGTGTGAAATGAATTTTATGCCGGAAGCTATCGTTAGAAGGCGATATGCTTCCGGCTATTTATTAGTCAATTATGCAGAAATGGAGATTATTGGAAATTAAATGGTAATTTGTGGAAGTTAAATAGATGGCTGTCCTCTATCTTTGCTGACACAATCTTATACAAATTAGTATTTATGGAAAAATTGCAACCAAACTTATTCTTTCCTTTAGCAGGAGTAGCAGCTGTAGCTTCCTTTTGCTTCCTGTTCAAACAAGCAAAAGCCTGTGGAACAGAAACCTTTGAATATCGTCTACATCATGACAGACGACCACACGGCTCAAATGATGAGCTGTTATGACACACGCTACATGGAAACACCGAATCTTGACCGCATTGCTGCCGACGGTGTACGTTTTACCCAAAGCTTTGTTGCCAATTCTTTAAGTGGTCCCAGTCGCGCCTGTATGATAACAGGAAAGCATAGTTGCGCCAATAAATTCTATGACAACACGACCTGCGTATTTGACAGTTCGCAACAGACTTTCCCGAAGCTGTTGCAGAGAATCGGCTATCAGACAGCATTGGTGGGTAAATGGCATCTTGAAAGCCTGCCCTCCGGCTTTGATTACTGGCAGATAGTCCCCGGACAAGGTGACTACTACAATCCGGATTTCATCACACAGAACAATGACACTATCCAAAAACATGGATATATCACGAACCTTATCACTGACGACGCCATTGACTGGATAGAAAACAAACGCAATCCGGAGAAACCTTTCTGCCTTTTGATTCATCACAAGGCTATTCATCGTAATTGGATGGCAGATACATGCAATTTGGCTTTGTATGAAGATAAAACCTTCCCGCTACCGGACAACTTCTTTGATGATTATGAAGGTCGTCCCGCTGCCGCTGCACAAGAAATGAGCATTGTAAAGGATATGGACATGATTTATGACCTCAAAATGCTCCGTTCTGATAAAAAACCCGTCTGAAATCCTTGTATGAGAAATATATCGGTCGTATGGATGAAGCGCAACGTGCCGCATGGGACAGATTTTACACTCCGATTATAGATGACTTCTATAAACAGAATCTTCAGGGTAAGGAACTAGCCAATTGGAAATTCCAGCGTTATATGCGTGATTACATGAAGACTGTAAAATCACTGGATGACAATGTAGGTCGTGTACTCGACTACCTGAAAGAGAAAGGATTACTGGATAACACACTTGTTGTCTATACTTCCGACCAAGGATTCTACATGGGCGAACACGGTTGGTTCGACAAGCGTTTCATGTACGAAGAATCTATGCGCACACCACTTGTCATGCGTCTGCCGAAAGGATTCGACCGCAGAGGTGACATCACCGAAATGGTTCAAAACATTGACTATGCACCTACTTTCCTCGAACTGGCGGGAGCAGAGATACCTTCAGATATTCAAGGTGTATCTCTCGTCCCCTTGCTGAAAGGTGAACATCCGAAAGACTGGCGGAAGGTCTCTTTATTATCATTTCTATGAATATCCCGCTGAACACATGGTGAAACGTCATTACGGTGTACGCACAGACCGCTATAAACTGATTCATTTCTATAATGATATCAACTGGTGGGAACTGTATGATATGCAGGCAGACCCGTCGGAAATGCACAATCTCTACGGACAACCTGAATATGAACCGGTAGTGAAAGAACTAAAAGAAGAAATGCTGAAACTTCAGGAGCAATACAATGATCCTGTCCGCTTCTCACCGGAAGTGACAAGGAATAATACCAATGTACATACGCCATGAAAAAATACATCTTAATCATTCTCATACTGCTTTCGCCACTGACAGCGTTTTTGCAGGCTGATAACTTAACATCCCCTTTTAAATTTCAATAGTTCCACGCCCGACACAGATTGTGCCGGGTAGTGGTAGATTTATCCTTTTTCTGCAAAAACTACATTTGCGGTAGAAAATCAGGAGCAGGCTGCGATTGCTCACAATTTTATCGATTTGTTTACCCGTGCTGCCGGGATAACTCCGATGCTTTGAATGTCGGCAGCAAAGAAAAGGACAAATTCGTTTTGTGACGGATTCTTCTTTTAAAACCGAAGCATATCTGTTGGAGATTACACCGCAACAGATACTTATTAAAGCTTTAGATACAAAGGGTTTCTTCTATGCATTACAATCTATCCGCCAGCTCCTGCCTGCTACCATAGAATCAGACAACCGGTAAAGAATGTCGCGTGGAGTGTTCCCGCAATGACAATTCGGGATGAGCCTCGTTTTGGTTTCAGAGGATTACTTTTGATCCGGTACGTTGCTTTATTCCTAAAAAAAATGTACTGCGGATTATCGACTGTATGGCGATGCTGAAAATCAATAAACTTCATTTTCATCTGACGGATGATAACGGTTGGCGGATTGAAATCAAGAAATATCCTCGTTTAACGGAAGTCGGAGCGTGGAGAGTAGACCGTACGGATGTGCCTTTCCACTCACGCCGTAACCCGAAACGGGGAGAACCAACGCCGATAGGTGGTTTCTACACACAGGAAGAGATTCGGGAAATAGTGGCTTATGCTGCCGACAGACAAATAGAAGTCATTCCGGAAATAGATGTACCGGCACATAGTAATGCGGCGCTTGCTGCATATCCTCAGTTTGCTTGTCCGGTCGTGAAAGACTTTATAGGTGTACTTCCCGGACTTGGGAGGACGGAACTCAGAGATTATTTATTGTGCGGGGAACGATAGTGTATTTACCTTTCTGCAGGATGTCTTTGACGAAATTCTGGCACTTTTCCCTTCCCGCTATATTCATGTCGGAGGAGATGAAGCGCAAAAGACGAACTGGGAAAAATGTCCGCTTTGTCAGAAACGGATGAGAAAGCAGCATTTAACTAATGAGGAAGACTTACAAGGCTATTTTATGAAGCGTATCAGTGATTATCTGCGTAAAAAAGGACGCGAGGTGATTGGTTGGGACGAGTTGACAAACAGTTCTTTTCTTCCTGAAGAGTCCATTATACTTGGTTGGCAGGGAATGGGAACGGCTGCCCTGAAAGCTGCCGAAAAAGGACATCGTTTCATCATGACTCCGGCGCGTATCATGTACCTGATTCGCTATCAGGGACCTCAATGGTTTGAACCGGTAACGTATTTCGGTAACAATACATTAAAAGATGTTTTTGACTACGAGCCTGTGCAGAAGGATTGGAAACCGGAATACGAATCACTACTAATGGGCATACAGGCCTGTATGTGGACGGAATTCTGTAATAAACCGGAAGATGTGGATTATCTTTTGTTCCCTCGTCTGGCTGCCTTGGCAGAAGTGGCTTGGACAGCTGCAGGAACGAAAGGACTGGACTGGTTTTTGAAACGAATGGATGTATACAATTCGCATATTGCGGAAAAAGGAATTGTTTATGCTCGCTCAATGTATAATATCCAGCAAACGGTGACACCGGTGAACGGACATCTGGAGGTGAATCTGGAATGTCTCCGTCCGGATGTGGAAATTTGCTATACGCTGAATGGCAGTAACCCGGCGATGTCCTCACATCGTTATGACGGGCCTATCTGTGTGACAAAAACGCAAATGGTGAAAGCCGCCACCTTTATGGACGGCAAGCAAATGGGAAAAACCCTGTAGAGTTACCGCTTACATGGAACAAAGCCACGGCAAAACCATTGCTTGGTAATAAGAAAAATGAAATGTTATTAGTCAATGGATTGCGGGGAAGCCTGAAATATACTGATTTTGAATGGTGTAACTGGAGCCGGAAAATGATTCTATCTCTTTCACAATAGATTTGCAGAGTCAGGAAAAGCATTGAATAAATTAGCCATTGGTTGCATTACGAATTATGGAATGGGAGCGCACAAACCGAAAATGATTCGCGTAGAAGTTTCTGATGACAATCGTACCTACCATGCTATAGGAGAATTGAACTTCTCTCCGGAAGAAATATATCAGGAAGGAACCTTCAGAAATGATTACTCGCTGGATATGGGTGGCGTATCTGCTCGTTATGTACGTGTGACGGCAAAAGGAGCAGGGGATATGTCCCGACGAGCATGTCCGTCCCGATCAGGAAGCAAGAATCTATTTTGATGAAGTGATTATAGAATAGTAATCAAATAGTTAAAAACAGCAATTAAGAGAATAATCTTATATTATTAGAGACGGATTACGGTTTTTTAGAATGATGAGTATATAAAAATAAAAACGTCAATCAGCTTGTGCCTAATTTATTATATAAACCAATTATGATGACATGCTTATGAACATTAGCTTAAAGAAACGAACTCTTTTTAATTCTTATTGCAGGACTGACTGCTACCTTTCGCGTCGGCGCAGGAACAACCGTTGCCCGAATGGCAGAGCCAGTATGCGGTAGGACTGAATAAACTCGCTCCTCATACATACGTATGGCCTTATGCCGACGCTTCCGATATTGAAAAGCCGGGAGGATATGAACAGTCTCCTTATTTATATGAGCCTCAATGGAAAGTGGAAATTCCATTGGGTGAAGAATCCCGATAATCGTCCGAAGGACTTTTATCAGCCTTCTTATTATACCGGAGGTTGGGCGGATATCAATGTGCCCGGTAATTGGGAACGCCAAGGGTATGGTACGGCTATCTACGTCAACGAAACGTATGAGTTTGATGATAAAATGTTCAACTTCAAGAAGAATCCGCCGCTGGTGCCTTATGCGGAGAATGAAGTCGGCTCCTACCGACGCACATTTAAAGTGCCTGCCGACTGGAAAGGACGTAGGGTAGTACTGTGCTGTGAAGGTGTCATTTCTTTCTATTATGTATGGGTGAATGGAAAATTACTTGGCTACAATCAGGGATCAAAGACGGCTGCCGAATGGGATATTACAGATGTCCTCAATGAAGGCGAAAATGTGGTTGCTTTGGAAGTGTATCGATGGAGTGCGGGTGCTTATCTGGAATGTCAGGATATGTGGCGTTTGAGTGGTATCGAACGCGATGTGTATCTTTACAGCACTCCCAAACAGTACATTGCCGACTACAAACTGAATGCATCTTTGGACAAAGAGAAATACAAAGATGGTATTTTCGGACTTGAAGTGACCGTAGAGGGACCTTTTGTTACACCTGGAGCCACTTCTATTGCTTATACCCTGAAAGACGCCGAAGGCAAAGCTGTCCTGCAGGATGCCATCCGGATAAAATCCGTGGATTGAGCAATTTTATCACGTTTGATGAAAAGAATATTCCCGATGTAAAGGCTTGGAGTGCAGAGCATCCTCATCTTTACACATTAATACTCGAACTGAAGGATGAACAAGGCAAGGTAACCGAACTGACGGGTTGCGAAGTCGGCTTCCGTACCTCGGAAATCAAAGACGGACGTTTCTGCATCAACGGTGTTCCGGTATTGGTGAAGGGAACCAATCGACACGAGCACTCTCAACTGGGACGTACTGTAAGCAAAGAACTGATGGAACAGGATATCCGCCTGATGAAACAGCATAATATCAACATGGTGCGTAACTCACATTATCCGACTCACCCGTACTGGTATCAGCTTTGTGACCGCTACGGATTGTATATGATTGATGAGGCAAATATCGAATCCCACGGCATGGGATATGGTCCCTGCTTCCTTGCCAAAGACACTACCTGGCTGACCGCGCACATGGACCGCACTCACCGGATGTACGAACGTTCCAAGAATCATCCGGCTATCGTTATCTGGTCGTTAGGAAATGAAGCTGGCAACGGTATTAACTTCGAGCGTACCTACGATTGGCTGAAATCTGTAGAAAAGACCCGTCCCGTGCAGTATGAACGTGCCGAACTGAATTATAATACGGATATTTACTGCCGTATGTACCGCAGTGTGGACGACATTAAAGCATATCTTGCAAGAAAGACATCTACCGTCCTTTTTATTCTTTGTGAATACCTGCACGCGATGGGCAATAGTTGCGGTGGAATGAAAGAATACTGGGATGTCTTTGAAAATGAACCGATGGCACAAGGTGGCTGCGTTTGGGACTGGGTGGACCAGTCATTCCGCGAAATAGATAAAAACGGTAAATGGTATTGGACGTATGGCGGTGATTACGGACCGGAAGGAATTCCGAGTTTCGGAAACTTCTGCTGTAACGGTTTGGTGGGCGCCAACCGTGAACCGCACCCGCATTTGCTCGAAGTAAAGAAAGTATATCAGAACATAAAAGCGACTTTGGCAGATCAAAAGAATCTGACTATTCGTGTCAAGAACTGGTATGACTTCTCTAATCTGAATGAGTATGTACTGAACTGGAATGTGACGGCAGACAATGGCAAGATCTTGGCAGAAGGTACGAAAACGATTGATTGTGCACCGCACGCTATCGTAGATGTAATTTTAGGCGTTGTCAAAACTTCCGAATACAATTCGTGAGGCTTATTTGAATATCAGCTGGACCCGTCGTGAAGCTTCTTCAATGATCGATAAGGATTGGGAGGTGGCATACGACCAGTTCGTGCTTCCGGTAATAAGAACTACACAGGCTACCGTCCGCAAAAAGCAGGTGAAACGACTTTCACCGTTGACAAGCAAACAGGCGCGCTGACTTCATTGAACTTGGACGGCAAAGAATTATTGGCCACCCGCTGACATTAAGCCTTTTCCTGCCCGGCAACGGACAATGACAACCGGGATAAGAACGGTGCACGCTTGTGGCGTGATGCGGGATTGGATTGTCTGGCCCAAAAGGTAGTGTCATTGAAGGAGGGTAAGACTTCGACCACTGTCCGAGTAGAAATTCTAAATGCAAAAGCGCAAAGGGTAGGAATTGCTGACTTTATTTATTCATTGGATAGAAACGGTGCGCTGAAAGTACATACAACTTTCCAGCCCGACACGACCATCGTGAAATCAATGGCACGTCTGGGACTGACATTCCGTGTATCGAACACCTACGATCAGGTTTCTTACTTCGGACGTGGAGATAATGAAACATACATTGACCGCAATCAGTCCGGTAAAATCGGTGTATATCAGACCACACCGGAACGGATGTTCCACTATTATGTTGCTCCGCAATCTACAAGCAACCGCACCGATGTACGTTGGGTGAAGTTGGCAGATACTTCCGGCGAAGGCCTCTTTGTAGAATCGGATCGTGCTTTCCAGTTTAGTATGATTCCTTTCTCGGATGTATTATTAGAGAAGGCCCGCCACATCAATGAACTGGAACGCGATGGATTGCTGACAGTGCATCTGGATGCCGAACAGGCAGGCGTGGGAACGGCTACTTGTGGTCCCGGAGTGTTACCGCAATACTTGGTTCCATTAAAGAAACAGAGTTTTGAATTTACCCTTTATCCGGTGAAATAGATACTAAATCAATAGGTCATTTAGATTATATATAAAGGTGGGGGTTACACTGATTGAATGGAATATCGTAAGAAAGTATTCCATGAGAATCGTGAAATCCGTACCTTTATTTTATTTTTGTACGATTGCAATAATTAATAGGCTATGAATAAACTACTAATCTCTCTCTTATTGTCTTCTACTCTCATGAGTGGAGCGCAGGCGCAGAAAAAAGAAAATTACTATGTGAAGCATGTTGAATTTCCTCAAGATGCAACTATCGAACAGAAAGGTTGATATGGCAGCGCGGCTGGTGCCCACTCCCAACAATATGCCTGGCAACAAATGGAATTGACAGCTTTTCTCCATTTCGGTATCAACACCTTTACAGGACGCGAATGGGGAGACGGGAAAGAAGATCCCGCGCTTTTCAACCCTTCGGAACTGGATGCCGGACAATGGGTGAAGAGTTCGAAAAATGCAGGTTTAAAATGGTGCTTCTGACTGCAAACATCACGACGGTTTCTGCCTGTGGCCAACAGCTACTACCAAACATTCCGTGGCCTCTTCTCCCTGGAAAAACGGACAGGGCGATGTAGTAAAAAGAAAGAGCTTCGGAAAGCCTGTGATAAATATGATATGAAGTTCGGAGTCTACCTCTCTCCGTGGGACCGGAATGCGGAATGTTATGGAGATTCTCCCCGATATAATGAGTTTTTTTCCGCCAGTTGACGGAACTGCTGACCAATTACGGTGAAGTACATGAAGTCTGGTTCGACGGTGCGAATGGAGAAGGACCGAACGGAAAGAAACAAGTGTATGACTGGGACGCTTTCTATAAAACGATTCAACGCCTGCAACCGAAAGCTGTTATGGCAATTATGGGCGATGATGTGCGTTGGGTAGGAAACGAGAAAGGACTGGGACGTGAAACAGAATGGAATGCCACTGTGCTTACTCCCGGTATATACTCCCGTTCGCAAGAGAATAACAAACGCTTGGGTGTTTTCGGTAAAGCAGAGGATTTGGGAAGCCGTAAGATGTTGGAGAAGGCCACGGAACTGTTCTGGTATCCGTCGGAAGTGGATGTGTCTATCCGTCCGGGATGGTTCTATCATGCGGAGGAAGATGGTAAAGTGAAATCTTTGAAGCATTTATCAGATATTTATTTCCAGTCGGTAGGATATAATTCAGTGCTCCTATTGAATATTCCGCCTGACCGGAGAGGACTGATTCATGAAGCTGATATCAAGCGGTTGAAAGAGTTTGCTGATTATCGGCAGCAAACGTTTGCTGACAACCGTGTGAAAAACGGAAGGAAATGCTGGTGCACTACTTCGGGCGGTGAGATTGTCTATGCCTTGAAGTCCAAATCGGAAATCAATCTGGTTATGTTGCAGGAAGATATAACGAAAGGGCAGCGGGTAGAGGCTTTCTACCGTTGAGGCTCTGACTGATAACGGTTGGAAAGAAGTTGGTAAAAGGCACGACAATCGGATATAAGCGTATGCTGCGTTTTCCCACGGTTAACGCCAGTAAGCTCCGGGTGAAAATAGGCGAATGTCGGTTGACTGCTTACGTTAGTCAGGTTGCCGCTTACTATGCAGAACCTTTGCAGGAAGAAACAAAGAAAGAAGACTGGAATAACTTGCCGCGCTCCGGATGGAAACAAGTGGCTATCTTCTCCATTGACTATTGATTTAGGTAAGACAGTGACGTTGGGTAGCTTCACGTATGCTCCTTGCAAAGGCAGAGGCAAAACCGACGATGGCATTCCGTTATCAAATTCTTTGTGAGTGAGGACGGTAGGACGTGGAAAGAAGTTCCGACTAATGGAGAGTTTAGTAATATTATGCACAATCCGTTGCCGCAGACGGTCACTTTCGGACAGAAAATACAGGCACGTTTTATTAAACTGGAAGCTACTACGCCAACTGCAACCACCGCAAAAATAGAAATGAATGAAATAGGAGTGATGGTAACCCCCTGACGGAGTCATCATTGAAAGATATGCTTAGAGAGTAGCAATGGAGACTGGCGTCTTGATTCTTGATGAATCAGATACCGGTCTCTTTTTTTTCTAAACCAAATGAATATTTTACTGTTATTTATTAAAAAAGACAGAAGTTATGCTAGTAGTAGATTTAGGAAAGTGGATGAACAAAATCCTGATAGATTGGGGAATAGACCCGAAGGTAGCTGATCGTTTTGATGAAACTATTATTGCTTTGCTGATGATAGTGATTGCTATCGTTCTGAATTATCTCTGCCAGGCGATTCTTATCGGAGGTATGAAACAGTATACGAGGCGGAGGCCTCATCAATGGAATACGTTGTTAATGAAACGTAAGGTATTTCATCATTTGATTCATACCATCCCGGCTTTTCTGGTTTATTCGTTGTTGCCAATGGCTTTTATCCGTGGAAAAGAGTTGTTACTGATTTCCCAGAAAGCGTGCGTCATTTATATTATTTTCTCTTTACTATTGGCTATCAATGGAATTCTGTTGATGATAATGGATATCTATGACGGAAGAGAGTCGATGAAAGACCGCCCGATGAAAGGATTTATCCAAGTGTTACAGGTGCTTCTTTTCTTTGTAGGTGGGATTGTAATCATCGCTATTATCGTGAATAAGTCTCCGGCCACTTTGTTTGCGGGTCTGGGTGCTTCAGCGGCTATTTTGATGTTAGTGTTCAAAGACTCCATACTAGGTTTTGTGGCGGGTATCCAGCTTTCTGCCAACGATATGGTTCGTCCGGGGGACTGGGTGACGCTTCCTTCCGGTGACGCAAATGGCATTGTACAGGAAATAACGCTGAATACAGTCAAGATTCAAAATTTTGATAATACCATTTCCACCATTCCTCCTTATACATTAGTGAGCAGTCCTTTTCAGAATTGGCGGGGAATGACACAGTCGGGAGGACGACGGGTGATGAAGAGTATAACTTTGGATTTGACTACACTTCAATTCTGTACTCCGGAAATGTTGGACCGTTACCGGAAAGAAATTCCATTAATGGCGGATTATCAACCGGAAGAAGGAGTGGTTCCTACTAATTCTCAAGTGTACAGGGTGTATATTGAACGCTATTTGTGTAGCCTGCCCGTAGTCAATCAGCGGATGTTGGCGTATCGTGTATAGGCTGTCTATGGCATGCTTCACCTTTCGGGCAGCCAGTAGCCGGTAAGGTTCAGACTCTCTTGCCCCTCCCGAACGGGATGGGAAGTGAGCTACCAGTACATCAAGCGTATCCCGGTTCAGCAACAATCCGTTGACGTGAAGAATGTCCCGTGTGGGACGGCTATTCTTCCGGGGCTTGTCTACGGGGAGGCTCTGATAGGAAAGCAGTTTGAAAAGATTACGTTGATACAACAGCGCTACGTCGATGCCGCGTTTGTCGGGAGATTGTGTCATCACATACCGGTAGTCTGCTTCGCGCAAGGCAGAGTAGCGGGTAAGGTCGCGCATCACACTGTCATTCTCCACCTCACACAAGGCAACAAGGGCAGGCGGCGTCCATCCTCCGGTGGCGATGATGACGCGGGCTATATTATCCAGTTTCTTTCTGTATTTAGAGTAGTTCCAATGCCGGGTGGCATCCGGCAGGAACTCGTAGTCATTCTTTAGTGTGTCATGTCGGGAGTCGAATAGGTTTTCTACATTGTAGCTTACTATCCGAAACATGAGGGTATCTTTTC
>VOFC01001537.1_pt1 | contig 38001 bp, 66 predicted proteins | sample 5384161 | NCBI WGS metagenome assembly VOFC01 (sample SAMN12384722, study PRJNA508395) | human gut metagenome | isolation source: healthy gut B | host: Homo sapiens | reverse complement strand
ATTCATTTTGCTTATAAATTCACTATCAAATCCAATAGTTTTTAATGCTTCTATTTCTTCTTTTATTTTTTCAATTTTCTCTTCCTTTTTAGTATATACATATGAATCTTGATTTTTAAAATCACATTCTATATTTTCTTTTAATATAATTTCTTTTATATTTTTTATTGCTTCTTCATTCGCCATTAAATATTTTTTTTTGCAAATTCTATTCCTTTTGACTCTATTAAATATTTATAAAACAGACCATGTTGACTGGTTATTTTCCCGGTTGTATTTCCTGTAGTTTTTTCTCCAATTTTATCTTTTTCTAATATTATAACATTCATTTTTTCTTTTGCTAATTCATATCCCGCGCTTAATCCTGTTATCCCACCTCCTATTATGCATATATCTGTTTTTATATTATTATTTAATCTTTTATATTCTTTTTTTATATTTTTTACCGATTCTATCCAATATGAAGACATATTTTTTCCTCCTATTTTTTACTTAATTTTATTTTTATTGTTAAATTTTTTCTATTTCTTAAAACATCCAAAATAACTTCATCTCCTGGTTTTTTGTATATATATATTCTCGTAAATCACACATATTTATTAAATCGTTTCCGTCAATTTTAGTAATTATATCCCCTACTTTTAATTCTGTTTTTTTAGCAGGTGAATCTTCTGATATTTGCTCAACATATATTCCATTTTGAAACTCTATATTTGGTGTAATATACGAAACAATATTTTTATCATATGCAAAAATTCCTATACTTGCTTCTTCAAACTTACCTTCTTTAATAAATTTTTCTACTATATTTTTCACGCAATTTATTGGAACCGCAAATCCAATTCCTTCTGCTGTTGTTATTTTAACAGTATTAATTCCTATTACTTCTCCATTTACATTAATTAATGGTCCTCCACTATTTCCTGGATTTATTGTTGCATCTGTTTGAATCAAATTACTCATATAGTTAACTTTTTCATTTTCTTCTATTTTTATCGTTCTATTTAGAGCACTAATTATTCCTCCTGTTACTGTTCTTTGAAATTCATATCCAATAGGTTCCCTATCGCATAAACATTTTTGTCCAATTTGTAATTGTTTTGAATCTCCCAATTTTGCATATGTTAATCCTTTCATTGATATTTTAAAATAGCCAAATCCAGATCAGAATCAGACCAAACGACATCTGCAGTATATGTTGTTCCATTTTCTAGCGTCACATAACATTTATTATATTTTTCCCCAGAAACATGTGCATTTGTTAATATATAACCATTTTCTGAAACAATTATTCCACTCCCTAAACCAAGTTTTTTTTATCCATCTTCTAAAAACACAGTACTTCCTTTATCTTTTATTTTGAAATTCCAACTATTGTAGAATTAATTTTTTCAATGTATCTATTGATTCCTTTTTTTTTTATTTTTCTTCTACAATTTCATTTTCATATGTATTAACATCAATGTTTGCATATATTTTATATATACTTATAAATAAAAATATAAAAAATAATATAAATATTAAATTTCTAATTATTTTCTTTATACCTTTATTTCTTAACATATATTCTCCTCCAATATTTAATTTTTATATTATAAATTTACCCAGTACACATTTTTTAATCATTTTTATATTGATTTTTTTTTTTTGTTAATATATAATGTATAAAAAACTTATAGGTGGTAATTATGTTTAATCAAAGCTTGTTCGAATTAACCAATCCACAAAAAATCAATTTGGTCTTTAGAACAATTTTATAAAAAATACTTCTGTAAATAATATAGGAGGAACACTAATAATAAAAGAAAAAAATAGACTTTGATTTTCTTGAAAAATCAATAAATTTATTTATTAAAGGAAATGATAGTTTTAATATACAGTTACAATTTGATAAAGATAATTCAATTAAACAATTTTTTTCAGACTACACTTATCATAAAATAGATTTAATTAACTTAAATTCATATGATGATTTATTAATAAAAAGAAAAAGAATTAGTTGATAATTCATTTTCTTTATTAAATGCTCCCTTATTTAGATTCACAATGTTTAAATTTCCAGATAACTCTGGTGGAATTATCATGATAATACACCATTTAATTTCCGATGCTTTTTCTTGCAATTTTGCTGCTAATAAAATTGCTTATATCTATAATTCATTTTTAAATAAAAAAAATTTTTCCGCACTTTGAATCTTATAAAGAATATATTAATTTCGAAAACAACTATATTTCTACAACTAAATATCTAAAAGATAAAAATTATTGGAATGAACAATTCTCTACAATTCCAGAAGTAATATCTCTATCCACAATTTCTAGTAAAACTGTGGATAATTATAAAAAAATATTAATTCACATAGAGAAACTTTTGTCGTTGAAAAAAAACTACTAGATAAAATAAATAATTTTTTGCATTTTAAAAAAAGATTACTAAATTTAATTTTTTTATGGCAATTTATTCATTATATATTGGAAAAGTTACTGATACTAATGATTTTGTTATTGGAACTCCTATTCTTAATAGGACAAATTTTAAAGAAAAAAAATACTTCTGGTATGTTTATTAATACAATACCATTTAGATTCAATCTTCCGTCAAATATTACTTTCGATGAATATTTAAGTAATATTTATACTCAAACAATGAATATTTTGCGCCATCAAAGATATTCATATCAATATATCTTAGATGAATTAAACTCTAAAGGATTAAACGTCCCTAAATTATATAATATTTTACTATCTTATCAAATTGGTCACTCTACTCAATCAGAAACAGATTTTGATTATTCTGTTAATTGGACTCATAGTTCGACAAATTCTGATGAATTAGATATACATATTTTTGAATATGATGATTCAAAAAATTGCTTAAAAATTGCTTATGATTATCAAATTCAAAAATTTTTTTAAAAAAGATATTTATAATTTACATAGTAGAATTTTAAATATTATAAATCAGATATTATATTGTTCAAAAGTTCAACTATCTGATATTGAATTAATTACTCCTAATGAAAAATTATTTATTTTAAATAATTATAACTCAAACCATGAAAAAATTATTACAGATACTGTTGTTGATATGTTTGAAAGACAAGTAGAGCTTACTCCTTATAATATAGCAATATCTAAAAACGGTTATAGTATTAATTATACAAATTTAAATAATATGATTAATTATACTTCAGAATATTTAAAGAACATTGGTATATCCGATGGAGATAAAATTTGTTTATTTTATAACAACTCTATAGAACTTATTATAAATATATTTGCATTGTTAAAATTGTCAGCATGTTATATTCCAATAGACATATCTTATCCAAACGACAGAATTAATTATATTTTTAGAAAATAGTAATTCTAAATTTATTTTTTAACAAATTCTAACAATTATCAAAAAATATCAAATTTTTCTGATAAAATAATAATTATTAATTTAGAAGATATTTTAAAAAAACTGTAAAAAATACAATATTTCCTAATTTAAAAAATAAAATAAATTTAAAAACTTTGGCTTATATAATATATACATCTGGCTCAACAGGAAATCCTAAAGGAGTTGAAATTTGTCATGAAAGTCTATCAAATTATATAAACGGTGCAAAAGATATATATGTAAAAAATGATATTTCTAATTTTCCGCTTTATTCATCTATAGCCTTTGATTTAACTGTCACATCAGTTTATACACCTCTTACAACTGGTAATACATTATATATATATGAAGATTCAAATCCACAATTACTTTTAAAGAAAATTATAGATGATAAAAAAGTTCAAATATTAAAACTTACGCCAGCACACTTATCCTTATTACAAGATATTATTTCAAACTCAACAATTACAAAATTAATTGTTGGAGGTGATATATTATCAACAGAAATATGCAAAAAAACGACTCAAATATTTAATAATAAAGTTCAAATATTTAACGAATATGGTCCAACAGAAGCAACTGTAGGATGTATGACTTATACATATTCCAATACAGATGACTATAATTATTCTTCTGTTCCAATTGGTATTCCAGCAACAAATACAAAAATTTATTTATTAAATAAAGATTTAAATCTAATTCCTTTTTGGTTATCCAGGTCAAATATTTATTGGTGGAAAATGTTTATCTATTGGATATTTAAATTTGGATAATATAACAAAGGAAAGATTCATAAACTCTCCTTTTTACAATAATGAAATTATTTATTCTACTGGAGATATTGCAAAACTATTTAATAATGGAATTATGGAATATATAGGAAGAAAAAGATTTTCAAGTTAAAATTAATGGCTTTAGAATTGAAATTGGTGAAATTCAGTCAAAAATAATGTTATATTCAAATATTCAAAACTGTTATGTAACTGTTATAAATATTAATAATACAAAATTGTTGTGTGCATATTTTGTTGCATCAGAATTAATTGATATAAACGATTTAAAAAATTTTATTATGACTTCATTACCAAAATATATGATTCCTAGTTATTTTATACAATTAGAATCAATTCCTTTAACTGTTAATGGAAAAATAAATAAATCATTATTACCACTTCCTAATATTGATACAAATATAGAATATGTAGCTCCAGCAACTGAATTAGAACAATTATTATCTAATATTTTTTATTAAACTATTAAAAACAGAAAAAAATAAGTGTAACTCAAAACATTTTTTGATTATTTAATAGATTCTCTTACAATTATAAAAATACAAACCAAACTATATGCTTTAGGAATATCTATAGATACACAAGTTTTTTTACAATTACCCTACAATTAGAGATATTGCCAATTATATTACACATAAATTAAACAATACTATAAATAATTTAAAAGACATAGAGAATATAAATATTTCAGATATTATATTTCCTATTAATAAAATTAACACTACATATAACAATATATTGTTCTTTCGGTACAACAGGTTTTTTAGGAATACACATTCTTCATGAATTGTTAAATACTACCAATGCTCATATTTATTGTATTATTCGTGAAAAAGATAATATAAATTCTATAGAAAGATTTAAAGAAAAAAATATATAATTTTTATTATGATGATCTAAATCTATTTATTGATAGAATAACTCCAATTACTGGTGATCTTTGTTCTGAAAAAATTTGATTTATTAGAACAAACTTATTCAGAATTATCTGATATTATAGATTGTGTATTTTCCTCTGCAGCGATTGTAAAACATTTCGGCGATCCAGAACTATTTTACAAAACCAATGTTTTAGGAACACAAAAATTGTAGATTTTTGTGTAAAAAATAATTTACCACTTCATTATATATCAACACTTTCAATATCTGGTTACGGTTTAACTAAAACACCAAATTATAACTTTACAGAAAATGATTTTTACATCCATCAAGATTATAATAATAATGTATATGTAAAAACTAAATTTCAAGCAGAAGCTATTATATTAAACGCATGTAAAGAAAAAACCACCTAATTGCTTCTATTTATAGAATAGGAAATATTACCAACAGATATTCTGATGGTCTTTTCCAAGAAAATGCCTCCGAAAATGCCTTTTTAAATAGAATATCTTCAATAATAAATTTAAAATGTATTCCAAAAAGAATTGTTAAATTTAGAAATAGAATTTACTCCTGTTGATTATTGTGCTAAATTTATTGTTCACCTTAGTAAAAATATGTATAACAATTTAAATATTTATCATTTATTTAATAATAATTTAATAACATTTAAAAATTTTATAGAAATACTATCCTTATATGGATATAACTTAAAAACTATTTCTTTAGAAGATTTTAAAAAATCATTTTAAATTCTAATATAAATAGTTTTGGAATTACAAATTATCTATCAATTCTAGACAATAAAAATACTTCTTCATTAACTATTGATAATTCTTATACTAATTTATTATTAAACACTTCTAATTTAAACTGGCCTTGTATTTCACAAAAATACATAAAAAAAAATTATTAATTATTTAAAAAAATATAATTTTATAGGAGATACTTATGAAAACTAAAAAAAAAAATAATATTATAACTTATAACAAACTTGCTTTTTTAATGCTATTATTGCTACGATATTAGTTACAATTTTATATTTTGCACTACCTAAAGTTTTTAAATTATCCATCTAATACAATTGATAATGATTTTCAGCGCAAAGTAGTCCGGAATTACTTATACTTCACAATTTATAATATTAGCTACTATAATTGTATTATTTATTTATTTTTTTGTACGCCTTGTATATAAAAAAGACTTTATGCTGGATCATCTGGTACAAAAGACTCAATAATTAAAACAAGAAAAAAAATGCTTTAATGTTCAATATGTAATGTTGCTTGTTGAGGTAATCTTACCTACTGCTTTATGCTTTTTTTACTAATCATTTTTAAAACAAATTTTGATTTATTACTTAGAATATGTATTGTAATATTTTCATTTGCGTCAATTTTTGCAATAACATCATATATGATAAGTCGAACATTTTTTAGAAATTTATTAATAAAAACATCTGCCATATCCGGCAATGAATTAAATTCAATTAGAATTAAAACACCTACCAAATTATTAATTTTAACTTTGCCATTATTTTTATGCTCTTTTGTATTAATTTTATTAATTAGCACAACAACAATGACAATTGAAAAAAAGGAGATTTATTATACAGATTTTATAAACAAGAGTTAATTACTTATTTTGATAATAAAAAACTTATCTTTAGATGAAATTAAAAGTACTTTTAATAAATTAGATTATAAATCTGTAAATGATTTTGCATTAATTATGGACGCTAAAACTGGAGAAATACTATATAAAAAGTAAAGACCTTAATATTTCTGATACAAATTTTTTATCAAATTATACTTTAGAATTTTATAGTGCGTCAAATGGACAGTGCTTTGAGTATTATGGTCAAAATTCCCAAGTTGCAATGCATAAAATAGATACTATTGACGGTTCATTTTATATTGGTATTCATTTTGAAACCTTCTCTAATACAATATTTATACCATTTTTTATTTGTATAGCTATTTTAATAATATTTATAATTGTTTTTATTTCATATATTGGTAAAACAATTTCAGCAGATATTACTAATATAACTAATGGATAAATTCTATTTTGAATTTAAATAATATAGCAAATGCAAAAAACTTGCCAATAACATCAAATGATGAGTTTGGTGACTTGACTATTTCTTATAATAAAATTCAAGATTTAACTATATCACATATAAAACAAATTGAATATAATCAAGATAAACTAATGGAACAAGAACGTTTAGCTTCTCTTGGCCAATTAATTGGAGGAATTGCTCATAACTTAAAAACCACCTATAATGTCTATATCTGGTGCTTCTAGAGGTTTAGAAGATCTTATTCAAGAATATAATGATTCTATAGGAGATCCTGAAGTAACTAATGAAGACCATCATGAGATTGCAGGAGAAATGAATGAATGGATTAGAAAAATAAAAACTTATACAGAATATATGTCTGATATTATAACCACTGTTAAAGGTCAGGTGGTAACTCTTTCTAATACATCTTCTGATTCATTTACTATTGATGAACTTTTTAAAAAGTGTAGATATATTAATGAAACATGAAAAAAAAAATGCTCTTATTTCTTTGAATATAACAAAAATATTCCTTTAAATATGGTCTTACATGGAAATATAAATAGTCTTGTACAAGTTATTAATAATATGATTTCTAATTCTATTCAATCATATAATGGTAGAACAAATGAAAATATTGACTTATCTTTAGACGAAAAAAAATAATAATCTTATAATTTCTATTAAAGATTACGGATGTGGTATGTCAAAAGAAGTACAGGAAAAATTATTTAATGAGATGATTACTACAAAAGGTAAAAATGGAACTGGACTTGGTTTATTCATGTCATATTCTACTATAAAAGCTAATTTTAATGGAAATATTACATTCGTTTCCAAAGAAAATAAAGGTACTACTTTTACTATAACAATTCCTATCACCAAATAATTTTTTGAGCAATAAAATTTTAAAATTTTATTGCTTTTTTTTATTTTTTATTAATATAATTATTTTAATAATTTATTAAAAGGTTGGTATATTATGAATATTCAAATTGAAAAAAAGTGATAAATTTGATCAGCTTCTTTTATTAATAGAATCTGGCATAAAATCAATTTCAAAATGTCTTATTTAGATAAATGATGTCCAATACATATTTGAAAATGCATATTTAGAGAGTTTGAAACTTTAAGATATACTGTTGAAGCAAAAGATCCATATACTATAGGTCATTCTATTAGAGTTTCAAAATATTCTGTTCTTATTGGTAAAAATTTAAATTTATCTGACCAAGATTTAAAAACATTACATGTTGGCGGATTGTTTCATGACGATATAGGAAAATAGGTATTCCTGATAGTATTTTATTAAAAAGAATCATCAATTAACAATGATGAATATTCTCAAATAAAAAATCATCCTTCAATTGGTGCTCATATTCTTTCGACATCCAAAATGTTTCAAAATATTATTCCTATTGTTAAACATCATCATGAAAGATATGATGGTACTGGTTATCCAGATAACCTCAAAGGTGATGAAATCCCATATTTTGTTAGAATTACTTACTGCTGTCGCAGATTCATTTTGATGCAATGTCTTCTAAAAAAAACTATCGTGATTCTCTATCTTTAGATTTTGTAAAAAACGAAATAAAAAAAATAAGTGGAACACAATTTGATCCTAATATTTCAAATGCCTTTTTAGATATCTTAAATAATCATTATGACGAAAATACAAAATAAATAATCCATATCTATTTTTAACACTTTTACTTTAACAACATCTCCAATAGAAACTACATCTGATGGATTCTTAACGAAACTATCACTTAATTCTGATATATGTACTAACCCATCATGTTTTACTCCTATATCTACAAAAGCACCAAAATCTATAACATTTCTTACTGTTCCATTTAAAATCATTCCTTCTCTTAAATCCTCAAATTTTAATACGTCATTTCTTAGTATTGGCTTTTGGCATTTCATCTCTTGGATCTCTACCAGGTTTAGACAACTCTTCTATTATATCTTTTAATGTCATTTCCCCAATTTCTAATTTAGTTGCCATTTCTTTTATATTTATATTATTTAATTTTAATTTAAGTTCTTTCAATTTTTCTTTGTCCAACAAATCTTCTTTTTTGTATCCTATTTCACTTAGTAATTTTTCCTGTTTGTTCATAACTTTCTGGATGTACAGCTGTAATCTCTAGTGGATTTGTTCCATCAAATATACGTATAAAACCAGCACATTGTTCAAATGCAACCTTCCCTAATTTTGGAACTTTTAATAATTGTTTTCTTTCTTTTTATTTTCCCATTCTCATCTCTGTACTTTACAATATTATTAGCAATTGTCTTATTTATTCCAGACACATAAGATAATAAAGATGGCGTAGCAGTATTAACATCAACTCCAACTTTGTTAACTGCATCTTCTACTACACCCGTTAAACTTTCTGATAATTGTTTTTGGTCTACATCGTGCTGATATTGTCCAACGCCTATTGCCTTTGGATCTATTTTTACAAGTTCTGCTAAAGGATCTTGTAAACGTCTTGCTATAGAAATTGCACCTCTTAAAGATACGTTTAAATCTGGATACTCTTCTGTTGCAAGTTTTGAAGCTGAATAAACAGATGCTCCTGCTTCACTCACAATTGCATAATGCACATCTTGCTCTATCTCTTTTATTAAATCTGCGACAAACATCTCTGACTCACGTGATGCTGTTCCGTTTCCTATCGCAATCATATTTATATTATACAAATTAATTAATTTTTTTAACTCTTTTTTTTGCTCCTTCCACATCGTTTTGAGGTTCAGTAGGGTATACTGTTGTTGTTGCCAATAATTTACCAGTTTCATCTATTACAGCTATTTTGCAACCGGTTCTATATGCCGGGTCAAACCCCATTACTACTAAATTTTTTTTAGTGGTGCTCCTAATAACAATTGTTTTGCATTTTTTCCAAACACTTTTATTGCTTGTTCTTCAGCTCTTTCTGTTAAATCAGATCTAATTTCTCTTTCTATAGATGGTTCAATTAATCTTGTATAACTATCTTGAATAGTTTCAACTAGTATTGGTGCATATTGACTATTATAATCTTTTATAATATCTTTTTTTATAAAGTTAAGAACATTATCTTCATTCTCTTCTAATTTTACTTTTAAATATTTTTCTTTTTTCGCCTCTGTTTATTGCAAGTATTCTATGACTTGGAATTCTATTTACTTTTTCTGAAAAATCATAATACATTTCATAGCTTGATTTTTCATCTTTTGTTGACTTAACACTTATAATTCCATCTCTATAAAAAAATCTTTTTATTTCTTTTCTATAATTAGCATTATCTGATATGTTTTCTGCTATTATGTCTTTTGCCCCTAAAATTGCATCTTCAACTGTATTTACTGCTTTTTCTTCATTAATAAATTTTTTTTAGCAATTTCTTCTATCTTTTCTTTTTCTTGCTGACCATAAATTATATTTGCTAATTCTTCTAGACCTTTTTCTTTTTGCAATTGTTGCTCTTGTTCTCTTTTTTTGCTTATATGGTCTATATATGTCTTCTACCTCTGCTAATTTGTTTGCATTTTCTAATGCTACTATTACCTCTTCGGTTAATTTTCCTTGGTCATCTATAGATTTTTTACCTCTTCTTTTTTTCTTGTTTCTAAATTTCTAAGATAATTAAGTCTTTCACCAAGATCTCTTAATATCTCATCACTCAATCCTCCTGTTACTTCTTTTCTATATCTAGCAATAAAAGGAATTGTATTTCCCTCATCTATTAATTTCACTGTCGCATCAACCTGTGACTCTTTTACTTTTAACTCATCTGCTATTGTCTTATTAATTGAATTCATTTTATCTTTCCTTCCTTTTTCCTTTTTATGCTTAGATTATATCAAAACACTCTTTTGATTTCAAGTTTTACATAAAATACTAGCACTCTAATATAAGTGCTAGTATTTTAATTATTCAATACCTAAATATTCATTATATGTAATCTCTCTATCTATAATTTTATCTTTTCTTATATCAATAATTCTATTGGCTACAGTTTGCATTAGCTGGTGGTCATGTGATGTAAATATTATATTTCCTTTAAATTTTGACATTCCATCATTTAATGCTGTTATACTCTCCATATCCAAATGATTAGTTGGCTCATCAAAATTAAGAAATTAGCTCCTGAAAGCATCATTTTAGAAAGTACACATCTTACTTTTTCTCCTCCAGATAAAACATTTACTTTTTTTAATGCCTCTTCTCCAGAAAATAACATTCTCCCTAAAAACTTCTTACATATGTTTCATCTGGATCTTTAGAATATTGTCTTAACCAATCTGTAATGCTTAATTCTGAATCAAATAAATAACTGTTATCTTTAGGAAAATATGTATTTGTTATAGTTGTTCCCCAAACAAGTTCTCCTTCATCTTGCTGAACTTCTCCAGCAATTATTTGGAATAACAAAGTTTTTGCATTTTCGTTATCTGCTAAAAAAGCTATTTTATCATTTTGTTTTACTGTAAATGAAATATTATCCAATAATTTTTCTCCATTTATTGTTTTAGATATATTTTTTACTTGTAATATTTCTTTTCCTGGTTCTCTATCTGGTTTAAAAGTCAATATATGGATACTTTCTATTTGATGGTTTTATGTCATCTAGTTGTATTTTTTCTAATGATTTTTTCCTTGATGTCGCTTGTTTTGATTTTGAAGCATTTGCACTAAACCTTGCTATAAAAAGCTTGTAATTCTTTTATCTTCTCTTCTTTCTTTTTGTTTGCATCTCTCATCTGCTTCATTACTAATTGGCTTGATTCATACCAAAAGTCGTAGTTGCCTGGATAAACCTTGATTTTGCCAAAATCAACATCTGCAATATGTGTACATACTTTATTTAAAAAATAACGATCATGTGATACTACGATTACCGTGTTTTCAAAGTTAATTAAAAATTCTTCTAACCAGTTTATACTTTTAAATCTAAGTCATTTGTTGGTTCATCTAAAAGTAATATATCTGGATTGCCAAATAAAGCTTTGAGCAAGCAATACTTTTACTTTTTCTTTTGCTTCAATTTCACTCATTTTTTTTATAATGTTTTTCTGCATCAATTCCTAAATCATTCAAAAGCATTGCTGCATCAGATTCAGCATTCCATCCATCTAGTTCAGCAAATCTTTCTTCTAACTTAGCTGCTTTCATACCATCTTCTTCTGAAAAATCTGGTTTTGAATATATCGCATCTTTTTCCTTCATTATTTTATACAATTCTTCATTTCCCATTATAACTGTATCTATTACATTATATTCTTCAAAAGCGAAGTGATCTTGCTTTAATACAGATAATCTTTCTCCTTTATCTAAAGCAACTTCTCCTTTACTTGGTTCTATCTCTCCAGATAAAACTTTTAAAAAAGTAGATTTACCTGCACCATTAGCTCCAATTATTCCATAGCAACAACCTTTGTTAAACTTTATATTAACGTCTTCAAACAATGTTCTTTTGCCAAATCTAACAGTAACTCCAGTAGCATTTAGCATTTTATTTCCTCCTAAATTCAATTTGCTTTCTATTATACCTCATTTTTATACATTTTTCAAATATAAATAAAAGATAGTATAAAATAATTTATACTATCTTTTATTTAATCCTTATCGAATAATAATTTTATTCCCCATAAACCTGATACTCCTACTAAAATATATATTATTCTTGAGATTAAACTCATATTTCCAAATATTGTACTAACTAAATTTAAATTAAATAATCCTATTAATCCCCAATTAATCGCTCCTATTACTATTAAAATTAATACTATTTTATCAATTATTTTCATATATTAAATCACCTCATTATTTCTTTATATAATTAATTTTTCCATTTTTAAAAAAAATTATACATATAATTTAGTGATGAATAAAATTTAATCTAACATATCCTTTTTCTTTAACCAAATCATTGCAATAATAGCTGATAACACAGAAAAAATCATAATAATCAAAAATCCTAGTTTATTATTCTGCATTGGTACCTCGACATTCATTCCCCAAAAAAACTTGCTACCATTGTTGGTATGGAAAGAATGATTGTAATAGATGTTAAAAATTTCATTACTCCATTCAAGTTATTCGAAATAATAGAAGCATATGCATCCATATTCCCATTTAAAATATCACTATATATTTTACTCATTTCTATTGCTTGTTTATTTTCAATAATTGCATCTTCTAATATATCTTCATCTTCATCATATAATTTTATTATTTTTCCTCTTAAAGTTTTTTTCCATTACAACTTCATTAGATTTTAAAGAAGTTGTAAAATAAACTAAACTCTTTTTCTAAATTCAATAATTTAAGTAATTCCTTATTTTTCATTGAAGATTTTAAAACACTTTCTGCTATTTCTGTCTCTTTGCTTATTCTTTTTTCAAAAGATTTAGAAATGTAGCAGCATTTTGATATAAAATTTGAAAAATAAGTCTGCTTTTTTTATGTCACAATGTTTTTATACACTTTGTTTTCAATTTCTTTTATTATACTATTATTTTTCAATGAAACTGTTATAAAAAAATCATCTCTTACTATAATCATTCCCAGTGGCATTGTCGTATAAATTTCTGAATCATTCTCTTTTTCTATTATAGGAATATCCACAATAAATAACATTGTTCCATCATCTTCAATATCTATTCTGGCCTTTTTCTTCATAATCTAAAGAATATTTTATAAAATCATCTTTTATATTAAGATTATCACAAACCTCTTTTTATCTCTTCCTCACTGGGCGATATCATATTTATCCAACTACCTTTTATATAATCCTTCACTAATTTTGTATTTCCGTTATCACTATCTGTATAATAAATATTTATCATTATATCACCCCTTAAATATACTAATATTAACATTATATCACAAATTTAACATTGTTTTAAAATTTTATGTAAATTTGTTGAATGTTATAAAAAAAAAACTATATAGTTTTTTTCTATATAGCTTTGGTGCACCATCGCGGGATCGAACCGCGGACCTTCTGATTAAGAGTCAGCTGCTCTACCAGCTGAGCTAATGGTGCATATCAATATTTAATATTATACGTCTAAATATTGTTGTTGTCAATAAAAAAAAGATTTTAAAAAATGATATTACTTTATTATATAAAACGGAGATAGTTTACAATCTATGTATTCTATCTCCTTATAATTTTTAATTTGATTTATTATTATTTTTAATTTCATTTTTTACTGAATTCATATCAACATTTTCTATTGTTACTGAAGAAGTATTCTTATTTTCATTATTTTTGTTTTCAGTATTTTTAGATTTACTATTATTACTATTTTCATCATTATTATTATTGTTATTATTATCATTATTTTTCTTTTTAGTTCCTTTTTGTATAATCTGAGGCTTTGCACTATATGTATCTCTTGAAATTAGAGTTCTTGAAACAACCTTTCCATTTTTCTTTAGAATCTTATATGCTTCCCCTATAGAACCATTTACACCATTTTGTATTATCTTTTCTTTTCCTTCTTCTAAAGCACTATTTTCTTCATATTTTGTAGAGAATTTTATTGATGATACTACTTTAGAATCAAGTACGACCTCATAATCATCATCCTGTTTTTTATTCCTAAGATGTCAACTTTTACAACACCATTACTAGCACTTGCTCTAATTTTTATTGGATTTTTTCTGTTATTTTTAAATTTAAAATCCAATGTTCCCCATGATACAGTTGCATCTCTACTTATAGGAACATATGAAGAAACATAACAATGATTAGTTCTACTTGTTACTTCTAAGTTTGCAAGAAGTACTGTATTATATAAAGTAGATGACGTTTGGCAAATTCCTCCTCCATATTCATTTACTACTTTTCCTCCAACATAAGCTCCTGCTGGTTTATATCCTGCAGCTGCAGTTCTCTGTCCTAAAGTTTTATTATATGAAAACTCTTCCCCTGGCATTAATATTACACCATTTATTTTTGAAGCAGATAATCTTAAATTAGTCGATCTATTGTAATTACTTGCATTATATGTTGTGGAATATGTTGCTAATCTATCTGGAAAAGCTTCTTCTCCTAACATATCTGTAGTCTTAGCCGGCTTTACAACTTTTAGTGGTATACTATATTCTTCTTTATCCTCTTCTAATAATTTTTTTGCATCATCTATACTTATTCCAAAATCTACGCCATTCACATGTGGATGTATTTCAAAAGGATCTTTACTAATATACGCATCTTCTGCTTCTTTGTGTACTTCATTATATATTTCTTCTATATTTATACTCTTTGGTTCTAATATTTCTGTTGGTATTGGTATATAATCATTATTAGTACTGTTTAATTCTATTTTATCTAAAATCAATGGTTTTAGAGCATTGCTATCTACAATAACTCCTTGTTTTCCCTTTGTAATTATTAATTTGTTATTTTCGATATAATAACTAGATTGTTCAACTCCTCCTGGTAAATTACCATTAATTTCCTCTATAGTTTTATTCCATAAATCATCATTAATTTGTATAGAAAGATTAAATTCTTTTTCTTTAAATTTTGTTTTTAAAATTTCACTATTATTGGCAAATACATTACTTTTCCTTCCCATTTCATATGCTTGATTAACAATTTCTTCTACGTTATATTTTGCATCTATTTGTTTAGCATCTATTCCAATCTCATAACTATCGTATTTTAACATTACTGGTTCGTCCAATATTTTAGTAATTTGTTCATTTATTTTCTGATTTGCCTCTTCCTTTGTTAATCCTGATACATCTATTCCATTTATTTTTATACCTTCTATTATCGTAGAACTATTACTATTAATTATTGCAAAAACACATGAAAACACTAGTATAACTAACAACACTAATGCTATTATAATACTGGTTATTATTATTTTTCTCTTTTTCTACTACTTTTTTTTTTTACATCTTCGTTTTTTTTTTCTTTAGTTTTTGTATCTATTATCTCTTCATCGTTTCTTTCCAATATTTTACTCTTTCCCATATTGTTTTTCCCCTTTATTTCGACATATATTATATATAATATCACACCTTTTTTTTTTTTTTACAATTATTTATTAATAAATATATATGTTTATTTTTTTTATTTATGAAATAAAATTATAGACTTTTTTTTTGTTTTTTTATATAATAAAAAAAATATTAAAAGGAGTCTTAATATGATTGGTAAAATGCTCGAAAAAATAAGAAAAGAAAAAAAAATAACAAAATCTGAACTATCAAAAAAATTAAACATTCATTTAGGTCATTTAATACATATTGAAAAGAAGAAAGAAATCCCAGTTTTAAAACATTTAAAAATATTTGTAGCTATTTAAATGTTCCCTATACACTATTACTAGGTCTCTATGATACTCAACAAGATGATGAAAGCTTAAAATATAATATATATGACCATCTTAATTATAATAAAATATTACTTATTAATGACTATCAGTTAATAGATTGCCCTAATAATTCAGCGAATTCATCATTTGCAATGTATATGTATGATGATTCTATGCAACCAACAATAGAAAATAATCAATTAGTATTAATAGAATTAGGAGCACCATTAAATCATAAAGATATTGGACTAGTTTTATTTAACAATAAAACTATTTTAAGGAGATTTATTGTTAGAAAAAATCATATACTATTAAAACCAGATAATAGGAGTTATCAAGATATAGTAATTTCTAAAGATGATGAATTTAAAATTATTGGCAAAATTACTGATACAAAATAATTTTAAATTTTACAAATTTTATAAAAATATTGTAAAAATCTCTTGAAATAGATAAAATTTAATAATATAATATTTCATAACAAAAGATAAAAAAACAAGGAGAGATTATTATGGAGTTAATTAAAAAATATATTTTTTAATACTGATAAATTAATAGAAGACTCAAATGTAAAGATATCCTATACAGGAGAACTTTTTCAAAACAATTCCGAAGAAGTATATTTACATTATGGTTTTAATGAAAATTGGCAAAATTTAAATGATGTAAAAATGGAAAAAAACAGATTTAGGTTATCAAGCTGAGATTTTCTTTACCCGAATTTAACGAATTAAATTTCTGTTTTAGAAATTCAAAAAATGAATTGGATAATAATCAAAACAAAAATTATTCTTTTCCAATAGAAAAAATTGAATTATCTTTAATTCCTAAAGACTCAAATACTCAACTATCTTCACATAAAAAATTAAGAAAAAGTTATATTTGGAGCAAAAAAAAAAACTTGCTGTTTATAAAATAATTAAATTTTTCCCTAGAGTTATCTCTGGAAATTATAAAAAAAGAGTATCTGAATAAAAAATACTTAATGTTTCCTTTTGGATTCATTAAGTATTTTTTTCTATATATTCCAGCCTCCATTTATACCGATTATTTGTCCAGTAGTATATTCATCTTCAATTAACCATTTCACACATTTAGCAATATCTACTACATTTCCAATTTTCTCTAATGGTATTTCCTCTTTTATAGATTCTATATCTTCTTTAGTCAAATCATTATTCATTCTTGTATCTATTATTCCTGGTGCTATTCCATTTACTCTTATATTAGATGGACCTAATTCTTTAGCAAGAGATTTCGTCAATCCATCAAGACCGGCTTTTGATACGGAATAATGAACTTCACAAGATGCTCCTGTTTTTCCCCAAATAGATGATATGTTTATTATACAACCATTTTTTTTTTTTTATCATATATCTTAAACATTCTTGACTTGTATAAAATGCTGATGTTAAATTAACTTGTATAATATTATTCCAATCTTCATCTGTGATATCTGTAAAAGGTTTTATTTGACTAATTCCAGCATTATTAATTAATACGTCAATTCTTTTAAACTTTTCTATGCAAAATTCAACTAATTCTTTTACCTCTTTTCTTTTTAGAAATGTCTGCTTTAAATATTTCTATCTGCTTCCCAAATTTTTCGAATATTTCATTTTGTATCTTTAAAGCTTTATCCTTAGAAGTATTATAGTTAAGTACTATATTATAATCATATTTAGATAAATATCGTACAATTCCTTCACCAATCCCATTAGATGCCCCTGTTATAACTACAACTCGTCTTTCCATAAGCTTCTCCTTTTATTAATTAAATAAAGGTCAATAATTAAGAGCTATCTCAAAATTATTGACCTTTTTGGAGCCACTTGTCCGATTTGAACGGACGACCTACTGATTACAAGTCAGTTGCTCTACCAGCTGAGCTAAAGTGGCATATGTTGGTGACCCGTACGGGAATCGAACCCATGTCTCCGCCGTGAAAGGGCGATGTCTTAACCGCTTGACCAACGGGCCTTTTAAATTAAATACCTAGGATTTAATTTAAAATTAAATCCTAGACTATTTGGTGAGCCATCGCGGACTCGAACCGCGGACAACTTGATTAAAAGTCAAGTGCTCTACCACCTGAGCTAATGACCCATGTGTTGTTGACTGCCACAAACATGTTAATCAACATGTTTTATATTTTAAACGATTTCTTTTTATTTGTCAATACATTTTTATATTTTTTTATATTTTTTTATTATTTTTGTAAAAAGCTACTCCATGAAGCTTTTATCACATTCGTATAGTAGCTTTTTACAAGTTTACATTGATTTTTTATTAATCCTTATACACAATATTCCCATTAACAATAGTATATTTTACTTTTCCTTTTAATTTTTTCCTATAAAAGGAGTATTCTTTTGATTTTGAAACAATCATATCTTTTAGTATATATATAACTTCCTTCTGGATCATATATTGTTAAATCTGCAATCTTTCCCTCTTTTATCTCTCCTTTATCCAAATTTAATAATTTTGCTGGATTATACGAAGTTAATTTAACCATATCCATCTCTGTTAATAGATTTTTATCTATTAAATATGTATTTATAGCAGGTAAAGCTGTTTCGAAACCTATAATTCCATTTGGCGCCTTTTGATAACTCTCTTTCTTTTTCCTCTTCACTATGTGGCGCATGATCCGTAATTATAGCATCTATAGTACCATCTTTTAAGGCTTCTATAATTGCTTGTCTATCTTTTTCATCTCTCAAAGGAGGATTCATTTTTGCATTTGTTCCAGAAGTTAAAACCTCATCTACTGTAAAACAAAAATAATGGGGACATGTTTCACAAGTTATTTTAACCCCTTTTTTTAGCATCTCTAATCATATTAACCGATGTTTTAGTACTAATATGACATATATGAGCTCTAACATTATTTGTTTCTGATATTACAATTTCTCTAGCAGCCATTATTTCTTCTGCTTCTGGCAGAACACCTTTTACTCCTAGCTCTTCTTGAATTTTTCCTGCATTTATAGCTCCATCTGCAACAGATTTTTCTTCACAATGAGATGCCACAAATGTTCCTAAGCTATTAGCTTTAATAATTGCTTGTCGCATCATTCTTGAATTAATAACCGGCATTCCATCATCTGAGAAAGCTACTGCACCAGCTTTCTTCAACTCTTCAAAATCAGTTAGTTCCTCTCCCTTTTCTCCTTTAGAAACACTTCCATATGGAAGTATATTACATAAATTTACTCTCTTTGCTTCTGCTAATATTTTTTTCTAAAATAAAAGCACTATCAGGAGTAGGATTTGTATTTGGCATTGGACAAATAGTCGTAAATCCTCCCTTAACAGCACTTTTAGAACCTGTTTCAATAGTTTCTTTATACTCAAATCCCGGTTCTCTTAAATGACAATGCATATCTATCATACCAGGAATAATAACCAAACCAGTACAATCTATAACATTGTCTGCTTTAGCTAATATCTCTTTTTTTGTAATTTAATAATTACTCCATCTTCTATAAGAATATCAATTTTTTTCGTTTGTTTTACTTGCATAATCTACTACTCTTCCATTTTTTAATAAAATTTTCAATTATTTTATCCTCCTTATTTTTTTCTTTAATATAACATTGTTCTTGTTTCTTTTCAAGAATAATTTATTTAAAAAAAAGTAAAGTGAATAATTAATTTATTAAGTTTTCAATTAATAAATTCATTCACTTTACTTTCAATTTTTTATGCATTTAATTTTTTTACTAATTCTTCAACATCTATTCCATGTACTTCACATGCTTCTTCCAATGTTTCTGCTTGAGAAGCTGGGCACCCCAAACAATGCATACCTGCTTCTAATAAAAGTTCTGCTTTTTTTCTGGTGCATTTTCTATTATCTCTCCTATTTTAGTATCTTTGTTTATTACCATTTTTTTTTATTCCTCCTAATCTTTATACTCAAATATTATATCAGATAATCATCAAATATGCAATAATTATAACCTTTCAACCTTTTGACCCTCTTTTTAGTATCTTTTTACAGCATATCCTTCTTCTTTTATTTTATCCCTAATCATATCTGATAATTCAAAATTCTTATTTTTTCTTGCTTCATCTCTTTCTTTTAATAACTTAACAATCTTTTCTGGTAATTCACTTTCTCTTTCTAATTCTTCATTAAGATTTAAAGATAAGACTTTATCAAATTTCATTAATAACTCAAAAAGTTGTTTTGATTTTTCTTCTTGCTTTGCAACTTCCCATGCAATTGAAACTGCAAGTGGCATATTTAAGTCATCATTAATTGCTTCTATAAAATCTAATTCATATTTTTTTTTACTTTTTCTTCATCAATTTTATTGTCTCCAAATTCATGTGTCTTGTTAATTTTCTTAATCTAATTAATGATTTCTGTGCTGATTCCACTGAATCCCATGTGAAATTTAATTTGTTTCTATAATGTGAAGTAAAACATAAATATCTATATGCTAGTGGTTCAATTCCTTTTTTTTTTTTCTAAATCATCTATTAAATATACATTTTTTAGGCTTTTAGACATTTTCCCATTGTCTATTAAAAAGAAATTCAACATGCATCCAATAATGTGCTGGATTCTTTCCTGTTGCTCCTTTAGCCTGTGCTATCTCATTTTCATGATGAACTGGTATATGATCTACTCCGCCTGTATGAATATCGAATACATCTCCTAAATATTCCCTAGACATTGCACTACATTCTATGTGCCAACCTGGATAACATTTTCCAAATTTGCTATCCCATTTCATAATATGTTCTTTTGGGGCTTTTATCCATAATGCAAAATCTAAAGGATTTCTTTTTTCTGGATCCACTTCTATTCTAGCTCCAGCTCTTTGTTTATTTAAATCAATTCTAGACAATTCACCATATGACTTTAACTTACTTGTATCAAAATATATTCCTTTGGATGTTTCATATGCATATCCATTATTCATTATCTCTATAACATATTCTTCCATTTGTTTTATATGTTCTGTTGCTTTTACCACATGTTCTGGTGTTTCTATATTTAATTTACCAATATCTTTAAAAAATGCATCCGTATATATTTTAGCAATTTCATATACAGACATATTTTTTTTTTTTGCAGACTTTTCCATTTTATCTTCACCCTCGTCTGCATCAGAAGTTAAGTGACCTACATCTGTAATATTCATTACATGATTCAATTCATATCCATTATATTTCAAGACTTTTCTTAATGTATCCATAAATATATATGTTCTCATATTTCCTATATGTGCCCTACTATATACAGTTGGACCACAAGTATAAATACTTACCTTTCCATCTTTTATCGGATTAAAATCCTCTTTTTCTCTTGTTAATGTATTCCAGATCTTTAACATTAAATCACCTCTTATTTTATAATATGAAAATTTTACCACTTTTTTTCTAAAAAGTATAGACAAATTACAAAAATTATTGTATTATCCATTTAATTTGAGAGGAGTGATATTAATTCAAAAATTATTTAATTTATTTTTTTATTTGTTTTTTATTCAATATTATTATTGTTTCTTACATAATTTATATTTTCTTTGTAAATAATATTTTCCATACTAAACAAGGTTCTAAATTAAAAATAAAACAGCAAGAATTAAAATAACTACTTATGAAACATTATAAATTTATTTTTATTTTTTCATTTTTTCTATTAATTTTAGGCTCTATTATTTTTTTTTTCCCTATTTTTACATCAAAAAATATTATCTTTATATATGCTATCCACCCATTTAACATATGTGAAAAATACCCTATCTTTTGGAAATTCATTAAAATCTTATTTATTATTTTATATATAATAACTTCTATTATTATTTCCAATTTTATGTTTAATACATTGTTTTCTAAGAAGAAAACTACATCTAATTCAGAAAAAGCTAAATATATTAGAAAATAAACTTAATTTATTAATTGGCATTAATGAATCTGGAAATTATGTATATTTAAATGAAAAATCTCTTTATCAAAATATACTAATTACCGGAACAATCGGTACTGGAAAAACGAGTAGTGCAATGTATCCTTTTACAAGACAATTAATTGAATTTAATTTTTTAATCCCCATCTAAAGATAGGTATGCTGATTCTAGATGTTAAAGGAAATTATCATTTAGAAGTATACAATTATGCCAAAAAAAATTTAATAGATTAAATGATTTAATTGTTATAGAACTTAATGGAAAATATACTTATAATCCTTTAAATAAACCTAATTTAAAAGCCTCTGTATTAGCTAATCGATTAAAAACAATATTGTTATTATTTTCAAAAAACAATACTGAATCATATTGGTTAGATAAAGCTGAACAAGTTTTAACCGAAGCTATAAAGTTATGTAGACTATAATAATTCATATGTAACATTTAAAGAGTTACATAAGTTAGTCACTAGGCAAAAATACTACAAAACTAAAATTAATTTATTACGAAACAAATTTCTTTCCAAAGATTATTCATCTTAAGATACTTATAATTTATTATCTTCTATCACTTTTTTTTGAAGAAGAATATTGGTCATTGGATACTAGAACTCTTTCAATATTAAAATCAGAAATAACACGTATAACAAACTGTTTCGTTTAAGATTATACTGTTTCTAAAACTTTCAATCCTTCTAAATCTGAAGAAAATTTTTATGGTTTTTCTGATTTAATAAATACTGGAAAAATAGTGGTATTAAATATGAATATCTCTCAATATAAAAATTTATCTAAAATAATTGCAACATACTTAAAACTTGATTTCCAGACAGAAGTTTTATCTAGACTGTCTGAAAAAAAATAATACGTCCAGTTGCATTTATTTGCGACGAATATCATGAATATGTAACTTTAAGTGACGCTGATTTTTTTGCCCAAAGTAGGGAGGCTAAATGTATTAATATTGTATCTACTCAAAGTTATAGTTCTTTGTTAAATACATTACAAGATCAAACTAATTTAAAAAGTAATTCTTCAAAATTTAGTAAATAAATTATGGTTTAGAAATGATGATATTTTTTACAATAGAAGAAATACAAAAACAAATTGGAAAAAAAGAAAAAGAAAAATCCTCTAAATCTATATCAGAAAATTCCTGTGAAACAACTTACAATTATTTTACAAAAATCTTTTTATTCAAAAAAATCAAATCTTTCTGAAAGTATTAATAAATATTTTCAAATAGAATATATTTATGATATTAATTATTTTACTACGGAACTAGAAACTTTTAATTGTATTGGATTTATATCTAATGGATTAAATATACTCTCCCCTCAAAGAATAAAATTATTTCCCTATTTTAATGAAAGGTGGTTAAATGAAAAAAAATAATTTCTATATATTGTTTTCTATTTTTTTTTATAATTATTTTATTATTTTCTATTATCCCAAACTCTTATTCAGCTGATCCTAAAATAGTAACAAAATTAACCTCTGCATTTACTAAAATTAAAAGTTGGATATTAAAGCTCTCAACTCCTGCTGCAGCGGTTGCCGTAGGAACCGGTATATTTATTAAAAAATTTAGTTTTGGCGATGAAGAAAGATTAAGACTTGGAAAGAAATTAATTAGAGGTGCTTTGTTTTCCTATAGTTTTATATTATCAACGGATTTAATTTTAGCAGCAATAAAAAGTTTAGTCGGATAGGAGGCTTATTTTTGAATTCTTCCACAATAAATATTACAGAAGTTATTTCAAATAGTATTAATACTTTATTTAATAATTTATTTTCATCTATTGATAATAATACATATTTAATTTTAGATGAAATTACATTTATAAATCCAGATATTTTTAATGATACCTTTTTGCAAAAATTTTTGGTACTAATTGCTATTCTGGAATATTATTAGTTTGTAATTCTTTATTAATTGGATTTATTATTTTCTATGGCATACATTTATTATATTCACATTTTGTATCTAATAATATAGAAAAACCTTTTCAATTTTTATTTAAACTTTTTATTTTTTTCAATGCTAATGAATTACTCATTTTTTTATTTGTGAACAAATAGTAAACATAAATTCATTAATTTCTTTATCAATTAGAGAAGTAGGAGAAAATACCTAAATATAAAAATAACATTTTCAGAATTAATTTTAAAATTAAATTCTATAATTTCTATTGGTCAAACTGATTTTAATTTATTTTCTATGGATGGTATTATTAAAAAGCTTTATATCAATTGAACTTATAAATCTTATTTTTACTTATTCAATTCGTTATATACTTGTTAAAATATTCATTATAGTCTCTCCTTTTGCTTTTCTGTCTTTAATTTCTAATTCAACTTCTTGGTTCTTTAAATCTTGGCTTAGAGCTTTTATATCATTATTATTTATTCAAAGTTTTGTAGGTATCATTTTATTAATTGTTTTTTCTATAAATATAAATTCTGATAATTTATTATTAAAATTATTATACCTTGCATCTCTTTATACTTTAACCAAGGCTAACATTTACATAAAAGAATTGATTGGTGGTATAAATACAACTTTCGCTAATAGTTTAACTACATTATAAAGTTTCTTAAAATAATAGGAGGTGTTAACATTAATTTTATATTTCCACAAAATTATAAATATAAAAAACAAATTACTCGGCTTTATTGATTATCAGACTCTTTTTTTTTAATCTTATTTGGGATTCTTTTATACTTATTATATTAAATATTTTAATAAATAATTTTAATACAAAATTTTTCCTTTTCATAATACTTTGCTTCCCGATTTTTCTTATTAGTATTGTATCTAATAACAATGAAAATATTATTTATGTAATCTTATATGTATATAAGTTTTTTTAGTTAGTACAAAAATTTATTTATATACAAAAGAGTCCATTTATTACAGTGATGAGATATAATCTTTTTACCGCTCTTTGATAATTTTTTCTCTAATATATTGTAAAAAAACACTTTCAAATGATATAATTTGACAAAACAATTTAGAGAGGGAGATTGGTAATGAAATTAGAACAAAATGATAGTCCACTTTTTATTTTCATACACAGAGTTACCCGATATATTTTTTACAGAATATATATCTCAAACACCAGGTGACTTCATAAAAGTTTACTTATATTTACTTTTTTTTATCAAAATATGGAAAAGATATAAAAGTAAACGATCTATCAAAAAAAACTTGAATTACCTTTAAAAAGTAATTCAAGATGCAATAAAATTTCTAGAGGAAGAAAATTTACTTACAAAAAAAAATACAGGATTTATCATTAACAATATACAAGAAATAGAATTACATAAACTTTACAATCCTAAAGTTACTTCATCTCCAGAACAATTACAAAAAACAGCTGAAAATCAATATCGCGCTAAAGCTATAGAAAATATTAACAACGAATTTTTCAAGGGATTATGTCTCCTTCTTGGTATAGTGACATTGACCTTTGGTTTAGGAAATATAATTTTGATGAAGAAGTTATGATAGCTTTATTCAGATATTGTTTTAATAGATCTGCATTACATCGTAATTATATACAGGCTGTTGCTGAGGCATGGGCCAAAAAATAATATTAGAACATTTAATGACTTAGATATTTATTATGAAAAACAAGAAAAATTTAAAAAAAAAGATATCTAAGACAATTTCAAAAAAGTTAGGAATTACAAGACAATTATCTCAATATGAAGAAGCATATATAGAAAAAGTGGACCATAGAATACAATTATTCTATGGATATTATAGAAATAGCTTTAAAAGAAAACAACATCTAAAAGCTAACCCTAATTTTGATTACTTAGATAAATTATTAACAGATTGGCATGATAGAAAATTTTCAACAATTGATCAAATCCAAAAATTTTTAAATGATATAAAACAAAAAAAAAATAAAAATATTAAAAATTTAGAAAAGAAATCTGGATACCAAAATTATGATCAAAGAAATTATGATAATTTAAACACATTATATGCTAATAATATCTAAAAAGGATGTGACATTTTTGAATAATACAAATCTAAAAAACTATTAAACGAATATGAGCGAAAACGTATTCAAGAAGAAAATGATTTACAATATAGGAAGAATGAATTGTATAATTCTTATCCTAGACTACAAGAAATAGATAACGAATTAAGTTCTTTAGCAATCTCTACTGCAAAAGAACTCATAAAAAAAATAATAAAGAAATTTTAAATAATTTAAATACTTCCATTGAAAATTTAAAAATGAAAAAAAAGACCTACTTTTTTCCATTGGCAAGGATTATAGTTATTTAACCCCAAATTATGAATGTCCTTTATGTAAGGATACTGGTTATATCACAAATAATTATGAAACTAAAATGTGTAATTGCCTAAAACAAAAATTATTTAATATTGAATATAATAAATCTAATTTTTTAAACTTAGAAAACCAAAATTTTTCAACTTTTGATTCCACAGTTTATTCATCTATTGTTGATAAAGTAAAATTTGGTTCTGATAAGTCTCCTAGAGAAAATATTGAAATTATTAAACAAATATCTCTAAATTTTATTAATAATTTTGATGATTTAAACGAAAAAAAAATTTACTTTTTACTGGCAATACCGGTCTAGGAAAAACGTTTTTATCTAGTTGCATAGCAAATGAAATATTAAAAAAACAAAAGACTGTTCTTTATCAAACTGCTCCAATTATGTTAGATTCAATAATCGATTATCGATTTGGTAAAAATTCAACTAACATATATAATAACATTTTAGATGTTGATCTACTTATTATCGATGATCTTGGAACAGAATGCATAAATAATATGAAATTTACAGAATTATTTAATATTATTAATACCCGTTTATTAAATCAAAATAATAAAGCCACAAAAACAATTATATCAACTAATTTAAGTATTCAGAATTTATTTAATTCATGATGAACGCATTGTTTCTAGATTAATTGGCAATTACAATATTTGTAGATTTTATGGTGAAGATTTAAGATTTAAATTGCGAAAATAAAAAAAGATCCTTTTGATCTTTTTTTGTTAATTATTTTTATTACTATTTTTTTATTTAGAATTAAATTTTATCGGTATTTATATTTTACTTTGTTTTTTATTTACAATTTTATTAAAAAGCTTTTTATATTTTGTTTTTCTATTTTTTTATATTTTATTAATTTTTATTTTCTTTAATTTATTTTTTTTAATTGCGATTAATTTAATATTATTTCATTTCTATTAAATAATTATTTTTGTCTTTTATATTTCTTGTATTTTATGTAACCATCATTTTTTTGTTATTTATCTTTGTATTATTTTTTGATTACATCTATTTTTATTCAAAAACTTTCTTGTTATATTTTTATTTTTTTTATATTTTATTAATTTTTATTTTCTTTAATTTTATTTTTTTTTCACTTACATTTTATTCATTATTTTCTTATTTTTATTAAATAATTTTTTTCATTTTCTATGTTTCTTATTTTTTATGCATTTTTAATTATTTATATTCTGTATTATTTTTTCATCTGCTTTTATTTAAAAACTTTTTATTATATTTTTTTTATTTTCTTTAATTTATTTTTTCAATTGCGATTAATTTAATATTATTTTCATTTCTATTAAATAATTTTTCATTTTCTATATTTCTTATTTTTATGCAGTTTTTAATTATTTATATTCTGTATTATTTTTTACATCTGCTTTTATTTTAATTAAAAACATTTTTATTATATTTTTATTTTTTGCTATGTCTTATTAATTTTTTATTTTCTTTAATTTATTTTTTCAATTGCAATTAATTTAATATTATTTTCATTTCTATTAAATAATTTTTCATTTTCTATATTTCTTATTTGGGTTATATGTTATTACAATTTTTTTATTTTTTTGATTTTATTTTTCACTTACATTTTATTTATTATTTTCTTATTTTTATTAAATAATTATTTTTGTCTTTTATATTTTTGTATTTTATGTAACTTTTTCAAAATTGTCAGTAATCTTTTTTCTTTTTCTTAAATTTATTTTATTTAAGAATATTTATTTTTATTAATTCTATTTACCATTACAAAAAAGAGATAATTAAAATTATCTCTTTTTTATTTATTCATTTTCTTGATTAATTATTTCTATGCTAACAACTTTTCCACCATCATTTGTTCTCATAAATGTAACCCCTTGTGTTGCTCTTCCCTAAAACACTAATTTCTTTAACTTTCAATCTTATAATTGTTCCAGTGTCTGTTATTAACATTACATCTTCATTTCCATTTGCAATCCTTATTCCAACTATATTTCCTGTTTTGGGTGTTACTTTATAAGTTATAACTCCTCTTCCGCCTCTATTTTGTACTCTATATTCATCTAACTTCTGTTCTTTTTTCCAAAACCATTTTCTGTTATTGCTAATAAAGTTGCTTTTTACTACCACTTATTATAGACTCCATTCCTATTACATCATCATCATTATCTAATCTTATTCCTATAACTCCTTGTGCAGACCTTCCTACAGGTCTTACATCTTTTTCATCAAATGTTATACTCAAACCTTTTTTTGTTACTAATACTACATTATCTTCTCCATCTGTTAATCTTACATCTATTAACTTCATCATCTTCTTTTTTTAAAGTTATAGCTAACAAACCTGTTTTTTTAGCTGAATTATACTCTGTTAATGCTGTCTTTTTGATCAATCCATTTTTTGTTCCCATTAATAGATATTTTCCATCAGCAAAATTAGATATTGGTATAACAGCTGAAATTTTTTTTCTCCATTATCTAATCTCAATAGGTTAACTATTGCTGTTCCTTTTGCAGTTCTTCCTGCTTCTGGAATTTCATATCCTTTTAATCTATATAATTTTCCTTTATTGCTGAAGAATAATATTAAGTCATGTGTTGAAGCTGTAAATATTTGTTTTACAAAGTCTTCTTCCCTTTGTAAATACCTGTAATTCCCTTTCCGCCTCTTTTTTTGACTTTTATATGTATCCGCTGGCATTCTTTTTTTTATGTATCCAAAATGAGTTAATGCAACAACAGTTTGCTCTTCTTTAATTAAATCTTCAATGTCAAATTCACCTTCTGCACTAACTATTTTTGTCTTTCTTTCATCTCCATATTTTTCTTTAATCGTTGTTAATTCTTCTTTTTTTAATATCAAAAACTAATTTTTCACTTCCTAAAATTGCTCTTAAGTGTTCAATTAATTTCATTAACTCATTATATTCTTCTTCTATTTTTTTCACGTTGTAAACCTGATAAAGTTTTTAATCTCATATCCAATATTGCTTGTGCCTGTATATCAGAAAGTTTAAATCTTTTCATTAATCTCTCTTTTGCATCATCATATGAAGATCTTATTATATTTATTATTTCGTCTATATTATCTAATGCTATCTTTAATCCTTCTAATATATGTGCTCTAGCTAAAGCTTTATCTAATTCAAATTGTGTTCTACGCAATATAATAGTTTTTCTGTGATTAATATAATGCTCTAAACACTGTTTTTAATGTTAATATTTTAGGTTCTCCATCTACTAATGCAAGCATTATTATTCCAAATGTATCTTGCATTTGAGTATATTTATATAATTGATTTAAAACAACCTGTGCATTAGCATCTCTTTTTTAGCTCTATAACAACTCTAACCTTATCTTGTCTATCTGATTCGTCTCGTAAATCTGATATACCTTCAATTCTTTTTCTCTTGCTAAATTTGCTATATTTTCTATAAGTTTTGCCTTGTTAACTTGATATGGTAATGAAGTAACAACTATTCTTTGTTTGTTTCCACTCATTTCTTCAATTTCAGCTTCTGCTCTGACTGTTATCTTACCTCTTCCTGTTGTATAAAGCTTGCTTAATACCTTCTCTACCTAATATTATTCCTTCTGTAGGAAAGTCCGGTCCTTTTATTATAGCCATTAACTCTTCATCAGTTACATTATCTTCATCTATTATTTTTTATTATTCCGTCTATAACTTCAGTTAAATTATGTGGCGGTATATTAGTAGCCATTCCTACTGCAATTCCAGATGACCCATTTATTAATAATGTTGGTATTTTTGATGGTAATACTGTTGGCTCTTGTAATCTATCATCATAGTTTGGCATAAAATCAACTGTATTTTTTTTCTATATCTGTTAACATAGTTTCAGCTATTTTTTGCCATTCTTGCTTCTGTGTACCTCATAGCTGCTGCTCCATCACCATCTATAGAACCAAAATTTCCATGTCCATCTATCAAAGGATATCTCAATGAAAATTCCTGTGCCATTCTTACCATTGCATCATATACTGATGAATCACCATGTGGATGATATCTTCCTAAAACAGAACCTACTGTATTAGCACATTTTTCTATATGGTTTATCTGATGTTAAGAAGTTTATTTAAAGTTATTAAAAAGCTCCTTCATCCGAAACTATTTTTTATATTTGTATTGGTTTTGGAATTTCTATAAAAGATTTTTATGATAGTGAGTTTTTTAATAACTTAGACGACGACTAATCAATTTTATAGAAGACAGAATAATACACTTCCTCTACTATAATTGGGGGGCAATGAGAAAAGTGTATTATTCTGCCTTCTATATTTTTTTTATTCAACTAGCTTTTTTCTACCAGCTCTATTTCTTCTTCTGTTAACTCAAAACTACCCTTATTTTTTTACTAATAAATGCATATTTTCTATTTTTTTCGCTTCTTTTATTGTATTTTCTAATGGTATAGTTACTTTTAGTGCTTTTTTCATCTTAGAATACTCCTTTTCCATTCCATCAAAGTCTTTATTTTCAAAAAATTTTTTCCAATTCTCCGAATATTTTCCTATTTTCTCTACGGAACCTATCTGATTTTCAAATTCCCTTCTATGTTTTTACTAATATTGTTTAAAATTGCATCTTTTCCGTTTCTTATTACAGATATAACACTAGAAGGAATTTTTTTCCTAATTTTGAACACATTTTTAATGCATAATCTAGTGCATCAGAAATTCCATCTATTATTCCTCCATTTTTTACAGCATTTCTTACTTGCGTAACATTATCAAATTTACCTGTAAAGATTCCTACTACACTCTTTTCCCAAATCTACTGCTGAAGAAATTGCTTTTTTAAAGTCCTGCCTTAAAACCATTTTCTACTATTTCATCTTTTATATTTATTATTTGTTCTTCTAGCATATCTGGAAAAAGTATTCTTATTCCTGTATCTAAAGCTACATTTACCACTTTTCCAATATTACTTTGTAAAAATCCTTTTTGCTCTTCAAGAATTGAAGCAGCATCTAATGAAAAACTTCTTTCTAAGCTATTTGCAAGCTCCATTATATTTCTCCTTTATAATTTCTTTTTTTAATTTTTTCAATTTCTTTTCGTAACTTTGACTTTTTGTTTCATATTTTTGTTTATTACTAAATCATAATATTCGCTTAGCATTATTTTTTCCTAATACATTATAGTTTTTAAATACATCTCTAAGAACACTTTCATCTATTGAATTATTTGTACATCTATTAAATACAATATTTATTTTACTTCTATTTATATTCCAGTCATCTTCATAAATTCTTAGAAGTCTTTCTGATTTTCTTACTTCTAACATATTTGCACCTGAAATAAATATTATTTTTTTCAACTTCTTTCATAATTTCTTTTTATAATCTAATAGTGTTTCTGTGGATGTATCAAAAATTATCAAATCATAATTTTGTTTTAGTTTTTCTACAATTCTTCTTATTTTTTTTTTGTAGCTTAATTTATATTTTTTCATCAAAAATAAGATTAAGTCCTGATAATAAATCTATATTATATTTTGTTTTTATTATATATTTACTTATATCTAGTTCATGATATACTAAATCATTTCTTTTAATTCCATTTTTAATTTTTTTCTTCGTATTTCTTTATTCCTAATAATGTTTGAAGACTATTATTCAAAACATCGAAGTCTATTATTATACTTTTCTTTATTTACAGCTTCTTGTGCAAATAAGATTGAAAAAAACACTCTTTCCTATTCCATTTGGACCTACAACACACATTGTTTTCTGCTTTTTTATAATTCTTTTTGGAAAAAATATTATTTAGAGGTAAAGTTTTTTTGATAAAATATAGATTTGTTTTGCATTTTTTCATATTGATTTTTTTTTATTTTTTCATGATTTAAAATTTCTTTGTTCTGATTCAATTCATTAGACTCTATTTTTTTTAATTATATCATTTTCATTTATGTTTGCATTTTTTTTCAAAAATTATTTTAATATTATTATTTATTTTTTAATATTTTTGAAAATTTGCTCTTTTTGTAAATTCTCCTTCTAGTTCTTCATTAATTACAATAATATTTATGTTTGAATTCTTTTTCTAAATATTCTAATATTCCTTCTTTATATGGAATATCTGCACACAGTACATCATATCCATTTTCCTTTAATTTTTCATTTAATAATTTATTTCCTATTGCAGTTATTATCTTTTTAATTTTATTTTCCTCCTTTTATTAGTTCTTTTTCAAAATCTGCTGCCTTTATCTTAGTTAAAATATGTTCTTGTCCTACAAACATTAGGCACTCTCCTCTTTTTAAAGATTTAATTTCTATTTTCTCTTTATTTGATAAATTTGTATATTTTTCTAATACTTTAATATTTTCTTCTTCTAGGTTAAAAAATACCTTTTATACTTGAATTATTTAATATACTTTTTCCATATGTTCCTCCTCTAAACTAAATAGATCTGATATATCTTGTGTAATTGCTACTCCACTTCCTCCATATTTTCTTATTGTTTTTTAAATATTTTATATATAAAACTAGCAACTTCTTTATTAGATGTAACTCCTATTAGCCTCCAAATTTCATCCAAATATATTGCCTTTTTTATTGTTTCTTTCCTTCTTTATTCTGTCCCAAAAAATTCGATAAAATAAACATTGCATATTTTATATTTTCTTCACCTAATTCATATATATCTGCGATTATGAGTTTATTTTTCTAATTTTACATTTGTATAATTATTTAAAAACTTTAATGAACCATGAACAAATGGAAATAATTTTAATTTCATTTGTTTATCTAATTTATTATATAAGTCCGATAATTTAGGCATATCTTTTGCATTTTTAAATCTTCCATTTTTATACAAACTTTTATCTTCAAAAGTTATCCCCTTTTCTTTATATATTTCAATTAGATTTTCTCCAACTCAGATTTTTCTTTTTTTTTATATTTTCGAATATTAGTTTAAAAAATCCCATTAATTTTACCTATTTTTGTTGCTAAATATCCTTCTTGATTTTTCCTCCAAGCTCTCTTCTCTTATATCTAGTACATTAACGTAGGTTTTTGAACTTGGTCCTAACTTTATAACAGTTCCATTTAGATTTTCTCCCAGAATAGTATATTCTCTATCTGGATCTATTATATACTGTTCTAAGTTTAAGATTGCATATCTTAAAATCATAAGTTTTGTAAAAAAAGACTTTCCCGCTCCACTTGTTCCGAAGATACACATATTTGCATTTTTATATTTTGTTTCATCATATTTATCAATAAATATTAATGAATCATTATAAATATTTTCTCCTATAAATATTCCTTCTTCGTCAAAAATAGCAGATGATATAAATGGATATGTTGATATTATTGAATTTGTTAATACATTTCTTTTTAGTTGTTTCTTTTATATCTATTGAATTTTGCATTAACGGAAGACTTGCTAGATATGTTTGTTCCTGTCTAAAGTATGCCCTTTTTACTTGCATTCCTCTACTTCTAATTAAACCTTCTATTTTATTTAAGTTATATTCTAATTCTTCTTTACTTTCGGAATACAGTGTAATATATGTATATATGAAATATAATTCTTCATTATTTATTTGCATTTCCCTTCTAATGTATTTTGCATCATTATATGTAAATGCGGCAATTTCAGAATCTTGCCTATTTTCACCTATCTTCTCCATATCTACTTTTACATTTCCTATATTATATGTTAAATCTTTTATTACTTTATAGCTGTCTTGTTTTTCATAATAAATAGATAGATATAATCCTACATTTGTATTTACTAAACTTTTAAATATTAAATCATCATTTTCTCTATTATAGTTTACTATTAATAAACTACTATAATACATTCCATCTATTTCTATATACTTGGGATTATTTAAGTTTACATATGATGGACTTAAATAATCCCTTTTTTAAAGATTCCTCCTATGTAGCTATTTGAAATATTAATCACCTCTTTTGTTACTCATTTAAAAATATTCTAGAATTCAAAAATGAGAATAATACTTCTCTTACTTTTTCTTCTTCTGTATATTCAGATACAACATTCCCACATCTTGCTAGAAGATCTTTTATTTTAAAATATTCTTCTTGCAAATTTTTGTATAATTATTGTTTCTATATTGTTATTATTATCTAATGTGGATTTTTTATTATGATATAAAAATTTTTGTTTGAAGATTTTTATTTTTTATTCAGAGCTTTTATATATTCAATATATTTATCTTTTTATATCTCCAAAATTTTTATTTTATTAATAAGCTCTAAATGTTTTGTTAAATCTTCTTTCTTGCTTTTGAACTAAAATTTGTAGATTTAAGTTTTAGACTCTTTATAAATTTTTATAAGAATCTAATATTGCCTCTTTTTCCAACTCAGATTTAAGATTATAGTTTATAGGGAGTGACTTTCATTATTTTAACATATGAGGAATCTTTTTAGTTTTATAATCCCATTATCTAATATGTTTTCAAAAGGCAACCATTCTTGAACAGAGTAAGATTTGTTCAAAATTCATTTTTTCTCCTTTCTGTATTTATAATAACTCATATTCCATTTTTTGTCAATACTTTTTGTTTAATATTTTTATCTAAATTCTTTACAAATTTTGCATTCTCTTTTATGAATTCTCTTCTTGGTTCTATTTCATCTCCCATTAAAATTGTAAAATTCTATCTGCTTTCATTGCATCATCCATAGTTACTTTTATTAAAATTCTATTTTTCTGGATTCATTGTTGTTTCCCAAAGTTGTTCTGGATTCATCTCTCCTAGACCTTTATATCTTTGTATTGAAACATTATCTCTTCCTATCTTTTCAAGTTCTTTATCCATCTCTTCATCAGTATAACAATATACATCTTTTATTCCCTTTTTAGAAACCTTATATAATGGTGGTTGAGCCAAATATACATTCCATTTCTATTAAAGGTCTCATATATCTAAAGAAAAATGTTAATAATAAAGTTCTAATATGAGCACCATCAACATCAGCATCTGCCATAATTATTATTTTTCCATATCTTATTTTTTATAATGTCAAATTCTGCTCCAATTCCTGCTCCAATTGCAAAATTACCGGTTGTAATTTGTCATTTCATAAATTTTATCTGCTCTTGATTTTTCAACATTTAACATTTTTCCCCCAAAGCGGTAGAATTGCTTGAAATCTTCTATCTCTTCCCTTGTTTTGCACTTCCTCCAGCCGAATCTCCTTCGACTATGTAAACTTCACATTCTTCTGAAACTTTTACTACAATCTGCTAATTTTCCAGGTAATGTTGTTGTTCTAAAGCATTTTTTTCTTCTTACTAATTCTCTAGCTTTTCTTGCAGCTTCTCTTGCTCTTGATGCACTAATACATTTTTCTAAAATTGCTTTTTGCAACAGATGGATTTTCTTCTAAAAAGTTTGATAAAGATTCATTTACCATACTCATTACAACACCTGTAACTTCACTATTTCCAAGTTTTGTTTTAGTTTGACCTTCAAATTGTGCTTCTCTTTTTACTTTTACAGAAATTACAGCTGTAATTCCCTCTCTTATATCTTCTCCTTGCAAATTAGGTTCTTTTTCTTTTAAAATGTTATGGCTTTTGCATAATCATTAAATACCTTTGTTAATGAACTTTTAAATCCTTCTAAATGAGTTCCTCCTTCAACAGTATTTATATTATTTGCAAATGTATAAATATTTTCAGAATAGCTTGTTGTATATTGAATTGCAATTTCTACTGGAACCTCTCCATCTTTTTCCATATATATTGGCTTTGCATTTATTTTTTCTTTATTTTTATTCAAATATTCAACAAATAGAAATTAATCCACCCTCAAAACAAAATTCTGATTTTTTGGTTCTTCTCCTCTTTGATCTTCAATATTAATTTTAAACCTTTTGTTAAAAATGCCACCTCTCTAAATCTTGTTTCTAGTGTATTAAAGTTATATTGTTGTTTCAAAATTGTATTATCTGCTAAAAATCTAACCTTTGTTCCTGTTTTTTTGTTTCTCCAATTTTTTTATTGGTTCTACAGTTTTTCCTCTTTCAAATTTCATTGTATAAATTCCGCCATCTCTTTTAACAGTTACTTCTGTCCATTCAGATAACGCATTAACAACAGATGCACCAACTCCATGAAGTCCTCCAGCAACTTTATATCCACTGTTTCCACCAAATTTTCCACCTGCATGAAGAACTGTATAAACAGTTTCTGCTGCTGAAAGTCCTGTTTTAGGATGTATATCTACTGGTATTCCTCTACCATTATCTGTTACACATATTATATTTCCCTTTCAATTTTAATTTCTATTTCTGTACAATATCCAGCTAATGCTTCATCAACACAGTTGTCCACAATTTCATATAACTAAATGATGAAGACCTCTAACTGATGTACTTCCTATATACATACCTGGTCTTTTTCTTACGGGTTCAAGTCCTTCAAGTATAATATATATAGTAGTAGTAGTAGTAGGTGCTGTGGAAACTGTGGAAAACTATGTGGAAACTTTGCGTCCGTAGCGAAAACACGGTATGGATAATTCTGTGGAAAACATGGATGTGGATATCTTATACATTGCTTTCCGTAAGAAGAGAAGACGATTTTTTTTATCGAACAAAAATTTTTCCAAAACAAAGATTTTAAAAAATTTTAAAAAACCCATTAAAATTTTTAAATTATTTTCGACATTTAGTATGATGTTTTTCACACTTTCCACAATTAGTTTTGTATTTGTTTTTTCTTTAATCTCTTTTGCAATTTTTTTTATAAGCGTGCATTACTGTTGAGTGATCTCTTTTCTCCAAAATCAATACCATTTGTGGAAAACTCATGTTAGCTACTTCTCTGCATAAATACATTGCAATTTGTCGTGGAAAGGCAATATCGTTTGATCTTTTATCTCCTGCCAATTCTTTTTTTATCGATACTGAAATATTTGGCAACTGTTTCTTGAATATAGTCAGAAGAGATTACTTTTTCTTTTTAGAAATAAATTCATTAATAACATTTTCTGCAAGTTCAATTGTAATTGGGCTATGCGTAAGAGAAGCTCTAGCAACTATTTTATTAAATACACCTTCTAATTCACGTATGTTTGAATCAATTTTTGCTGCAATGTTTGCTAAAATAACATCATCTATTATTATACTTTCATCTAAGGCTTTTTTTCTTAATATTGCAACTCTTGTTTCATAATCTGGACACGAAATATCTGCTAAAGTCCCCACTCGAATCTTGATTTTAGACGTTCTTCTAGAAATGGCATAAATCTCTAGGTGGTTTATCACTTGAAATTATTA
>VOFC01001468.1_pt1 | contig 38001 bp, 44 predicted proteins | sample 5384161 | NCBI WGS metagenome assembly VOFC01 (sample SAMN12384722, study PRJNA508395) | human gut metagenome | isolation source: healthy gut B | host: Homo sapiens | reverse complement strand
CGTACTGCGGGAAGGTGCCCATCTTCGTGGGAACTTCGGCGCTGTTGTAGCGGATGACCAGCTCAATCAGCAGCGCGTTGGCGATGCCGTGCGGCAGGTGATGGAACGCGCCCAGCTTGTGCGCCATGGAGTGGCAGACGCCGAGGAACGCGTTCGCGAACGCCATGCCAGCCATCGTGGCGGCGTTGCCCATCTTTTCGCGGGCAACCGGTTCGTTCTGACCGTTGTCGTAGCACGCGGGCAGATACTCGAAAATCAGCTGAGCCGCCTGCTTCGCCAGACCGTCGGTGAAGTCCGTCGCCATCATGGAGGCGTAGGCTTCCAGCGCGTGGGTCAGCGCGTCGATACCGGAGGCGGAGGTCAAGCCCTTCGGCGCGGACATCATCATGTCAGCATCCACAATCGCCATCTTCGGCAGCAGCTCGTAGTCCGCCAGCGGGTACTTCACGCCGGTGTCCTGATCGGTAATGACGGCGAACGGAGTGACTTCGGAGCCCGTGCCAGCGGAGGTCGGGACGGCGATGAAGTACGCCTTTTCACCCATCTTCGGGAAGGTGTACACGCGCTTGCGGATATCCATGAAGCGCATTGCCATGTCGAGGAAGTCCACTTCCGGATGCTCGTACATGACCCACATAATCTTGCCGGCGTCCATTGCGGAACCGCCGCCGATGGCGATAATGCAGTCCGGCTGGAAGGAGGTCATGGCCTTTGCGCCTTCCTTCGCGCAGGCGAGGGACGGGTCGGGCGCAACATCGTAGAACGTGGTGTGGACGATGCCCAGCTCATCCAGCTTGTCGGTAATCGCCTTGGTGAAGCCGGATTTGAACAGGAACGCGTCGGTGACGATGAAGCAGCGCTTCTTGCCCATAACTGCCTTGAGTTCATTCAGGGCGACAGGCAGGCAGCCCTTCTTGAGGTAGACCTTTTCAGGCGCACGGAACCACAGCATATTCTCCCTCCGGATGGCAACAGTCTTGACATTCAGCAGGTGCTTGACGCCGACGTTCTCAGAGACGGAGTTGCCGCCCCACGAGCCACAGCCCAGCGTCAGCGACGGACGCAGCATGAAGTTGTACAGGTCGCCGATGCCGCCCTGAGAGGAAGGCGTGTTGACGAGGATACGGCAGGTCTTCATGCGCGCGGCGAAGCGGTCAATCAAATCCTTGCGGGTGACGGCGTTCAGGTAGATAGAAGAGGTGTGGCCGTAGCCGCCGTCAGCAATCAGGTGTTCCGCCTTGTCGAACGCATCGTCGATGTCCTTGGCGCGGTACATCGCCAGCACGGGAGAGAGCTTCTCATGCGCGAACTCTTCAGAAATATCCACGGATTCGACTTCACCAATCAGCACCTTGGCGGTTTCCGGCACGTCCACGCCTGCGAGCTTGGCGATGGTGTGCGCCTTCTGACCGACAATCTTGGCATTCAGCGCGCCGTTGATGATGATGGTCTTGCGCACTTTGTCCAGCTCTTCACCTTCGAGAAAGTACGCGCCGCGCTTGGCGAACTCCGCCTTCACCGCGTCGTAGATGCTGTCCAGTACGATGGTGGACTGCTCGGACGCGCAGATCATGCCGTTGTCGAACGTCTTGGAGTGCAGGATGGAGTTGACGGCCACCTTCACGTCAGCGGATTCGTCGATAATCGCGGGTGTGTTGCCAGCGCCGACGCCCAGCGCAGGCTTGCCGGAGGAGTACGCCGCCTTGACCATGCCGGGGCCGCCGGTGGCAAGGATGATGTCGGCTTCCTTCATCGCCATGTTGGTCAGCTCCAGCGAGGGAACATCGACCCACGAGATGATGTCTTCGGGCGCGCCGGCAGCCACAGCGGCTTCCAGCACAACCTTCGCGGCGGCGATGGTGGACTTCTTCGCGCGCGGATGGGGAGAGATGATGATGCCGTTGCGGGTCTTGAGGCAAATCAGCGTCTTGAAAATGGCGGTAGACGTGGGGTTGGTGGTCGGGATGACCGCCGCGACAACGCCGATAGGTTCTGCAACCTTCATCATGCCGAATGCTTCGTCGCGCTCCAGCACGCCGACGGTCTGCGTGTCCTTGTAGGCGTTGCACTAAAACGCTTCAATAAACTGAAACGTTTTAACTAAAACTATTCGCCTGCTCCACCGCCCCGCTCGTTGGGGACAGGCTTACATGAGTGCTTTCACTCATTTGGGACAGACATCGTTTTGCCATTTTGCCGTTCTGGGCCTGTTATTGCCGCTTATTGGATATAAATAGGTTGCAGGCTCAGCATTTCGCGTTGCTTCTCTCCTTTTAGGTGTTGCCTGAACAGTTTTGAAAGGAGAGATTATGCCCCGATGCGCCCGCCCCGTTTCGATCACCGGCTGTTACCACGTCTTTGACCGCGGCAACTCCAAACAGATTATTTTTGAAGATGACTCCGACCGTTATCGTTTCTTATCGGATATCTCGGACAGGTTTGCGCGCCATGAAGTGGCGGTGTTGGCTTGGTGCCTTATGGACAATCACTTCCATTTGATGGTTGATGACCCATTTGACAACCTTTCAAAGGCAATGCAGTGTGCGCTGACGGCGTATGCCAAGTATTTCAATGGGAAAACGGGGAGAACAGGCCATCTGTTTGACAATCGCTATTCACGGGTCGCGGTTGAGTCGGACACGCAGGCGGTGCAGCTGCTCGACTATATTCATCTCAATCCCGTGAAAGGTGCGCTTGACTCGCTCGAGGCGTACCGCTGGTCAAGCTACAAGGCGTATCAGCTGGGCTATGATCCCTTTGACATCTGTGATGCGGCCCCTATGCTCGATATTGTCGGAGGCTCCCGTTGCTATTGCGAGCATCTCGAGGAAGTTGCCGGGCGCATCTGGTCAATGGAGGTTCTTCCACGCCGGCGGATCCCCGATGAGGAGGCCCTTTCCGTTGCGCGCGAAGTCCTGCCGAGCATAGATCCTGCGCTGCTCAAGGCCCTGCCACGCCCCGATCGCGATGCCTGTCTGCTGAGGCTCAGGCGGGCGCATCTCACGGTCAAGCAAATTGCCCGTATCACCGGTATCGGCGCCACGAGCGTAACCAAGGCCACCGCGGGCTGGAACGAGGCGGCGTGAGGCAGGGGCCGAACCGCTGCTGGCATGCGTTACGTCTGTCCCCAATGAGTGAAAACACTCATGTAAGTCTGTCCCCAATGAGTGCAAAAAAGCGCCCTCCGTAGGGGAGGGCGCTTTTGGTAAGTTCTATATGAACGCGAGGTCTTTGACCCGGAGAGTCCGAGGTACTTGTTGGTAAGACCTTATTTAGGAGCGCGCAACCTTGCCGGACTTGAGGCAGGTGGAGCAAACGTTCATCTTGCGACGGTGACCATCGACGACGACGTAGACGCGCTGGATGTTGGGGCGGAACTTACGGTTGGTGACGCGGTGAGAGTGGCTGATGGAGCGACCGGCAACGGGGTGCTTACCGCAAACTTCGCAAACTTTGGACATAACTGACCCTCCTTGGGCGACAAACGAACATGTCGCGTTAACAAACAAGCCTGAACTATAGCACAGAAGCAGCTCCCTGTGCGTAATCTACACAGAGATATTCCTCTTTTGGCGATAGTGCCCACGCTACGGCCCTGGACGTAGATCCGATTTGCGTGCAGCAGAGGGGATTATGCCAGCTCGTGCGTGCGTTTTCAAGTTCGTCCCACAAATATATATAGGTTTATTGAGCGTTGGGCTCCGTTTACGGATTGCTCTGTATTTATGCTCGCAATTAAGCTCGAGGTTGGCTACACTATCCCTTGACCATTAAAGGGGTACGAGATACCCACATGGATTTACATAGCTGCCAAAGAGCAGCCTTTCCTGTGGGTGTCTTGTCCGCTTTGAGCGGTCGGGCATCTATTTTTTTGACTGTGTCAGCAGTCAAGACATGTGAGGAAGGAGATCGATGGGCACGACTTCCCCCAAGGCGGTCATCATGGACGAGACCGCCGTCAATCGAGCGATGACCCGCATCGCGCACGAGATTCTCGAGCGCAACGAGGGCTGTGAAGACCTCGCTCTGGTCGGCATCGTCACGCGCGGCGACCTTCTGGCAAAGAAGCTCGCCGAGGAGATCAAGGAGATCGAGGGCGTCGACGTTCCGCTCGGCAGCCTCGATATCAGCTTCTACCGCGATGACTACGCCACCAATTTCGCTCCCGCGATCCACGCCACCAACATTCCCTTCAGCGTCGACGGCAAGCGCGTCGTGCTGGTGGACGACATCCTGTACACGGGTCGTACCATCCGCGCCGCTCTGGACGCCGTCATGGACCTGGGCCGCCCGAGCCGCATTGAGCTGGCAGTTCTCGTTGACCGCGGTCACCGCGAGCTTCCCATCTCGCCGGACTTTGTCGGCAAGAACGTTCCCTCGTCGCACGAGGAGAACGTGCACCTATATATGAAGGAAGTCGACGGCCACACCGCTGTCGAGATTAACGACGTCGCGCCGGGTTCCCACGTGGGCTCCGCGCCGCTGGGAGGTGAGTAGTACCGTGGCGTTCAACCATAAGCACCTGATCGACATTACCGAGTACTCCGAAGAGGACATCAAGCTCATCCTCGAGACCGCCAAGGCGTTCTCCGAGGTCAACGAGCGTGCGATCAAGAAGGTCCCCACGCTCAAGGGCAAGACCATCGTCAACATGTTCAACGAGCCCTCGACGCGCACCCGCAGCTCCTTCGAGCTCGCCGAGAAGCGTCTTTCGGCCGATAGCCTCAACTTTGGCGGCTCCTCGACCTCCACGGTCAAGGGCGAGAGCCTCGTCGACACCGTCGAGACCCTCAACGCCTACAAGATCGACTGCATCGTCGTGCGCGATAAGCACGCCGGTGCTCCCTACATCGTCACGCAGAACTCGCCCGCGAGCGTCATCTGCGCCGGCGACGGCAAGCATAACCACCCCACGCAGGCCCTGCTCGACCTGTACACCATTTGGCAGCACAAGGGTGACTTCCACGGTCTGAAGGTCGCCGTCGTCGGCGACATCTCCCACTCCCGTGTCTGCGGCTCGCTGATCCCCGCCCTTAAAATCATGGGCTGCGAGACCTACGCCGTCGCCCCCGGCACGCTGCTGCCGCCGGCGCCCGAGGTCCTGGGCTGCGACCACGTGACGAGCGATCTCGATTCCGTCCTGCCCGAGCTGGACGTCGTCTATGCTGCGCGTGCAGCAGGAGCGTCTCGAGGGTGCCCCGTTCCCGACCATTCGTGAGTACCACAAGCTCTTCGGTCTGACCAAGGACCGCGAGAAGCTCATGAAGCCCGACGCGATCATCTGCCACCCGGGCCCCATCAACCGCGGCGTCGAGTTCGACTCCTATATGGCCGACCACCCGCAACGCTCCGTCATCCTGGAGCAGGTCTACGCCGGTATCTGCGTGCGTATGGCTATCCTGTATCTGCTGCTTGGAGGTGCCGATAATGGCCTTGCTTCTTAAGAATGCCCACGTCGTCGACCCGTCCGTCGAGCTTGACGGTGTCGTTGACGTCCTGATTGACGGCGACAAGATCGCCGAGGTCGGCGAGAATCTCGCCGTCGAGGGAGCCGAGGTCCGCGACCTTTCCGGCAAGTACCTCGTCCCTGGCCTGGTGGATATGCACGTGCATCTGCGCGAGCCCGGCTATGAGGTCAAAGAGGACATCGAGAGCGGCACCCGCGCAGCTGCCAAGGGCGGCTTTACCGGCGTTTGCGCCATGCCCAACACCGATCCCGTCACCGATAACGGCACCGTCGTGGAGTTCGTCAAGTCCCGCGCTGCCGAGGTCGGTCACTGCCGCGTCTATCCGTCGGGCGCCATGACCCGCGGTCTTAAGGGCGAGGCCATGTCCGAGATGGGCGATATGGTCGCCCACGGCGCCGTCGCCTTCACCGACGACGGTCGCGGCGTGCAGGGCGCGGGCATGCTCCGTCGTTGCATGGACTACGGCAAGATGTTCGGCAAGGTCTTTATGAGCCACTGCCAGGACGAGGACTTGGTCGGCCACGGCCAGATCAACGAGGGCAAGGTCTCGACCCGTCTGGCCCTCGAGGGCTGGCCGGCTGCCGGCGAGGAGCTCCAGATCGCCCGCGACATCGAGATCGCCAAGCTGACCGGTGCCAAGCTGCACATCCAGCACATCTCCACCGCCCATGGCCTGGAGATCGTGCGTGCCGGTAAGGCCGCTGGCGTTCAGGTTACCTGCGAGGCCACCCCGCACCACATGTTCCTGACCGAGAACGACCTGGACGAGACCTACAACACCTCGCTCAAGGTCAATCCGCCGCTGCGCACCGACGAGGACGCCGAGGCCATCCGTCAGGGCGTCATCGACGGCACCGTCGACGTTATCGTCACCGATCACGCTCCCCACACCCCGTGGGAGAAGGCCCGCGAGTTCGAGCTTGCGCCCTTTGGCATGATCGGTCTCGAGACCTCGCTGTCGCTCGTGCTCACCGAGCTGGTCAACACGGGCAAGATGAGCATGGGTCGCATGGTCGAGCTCATGGCCATCAAGCCGCGTGAGATCCTGGGCCTCGACCAGGTTCAGGTCAAGGCGGGCTCTGTCGCCGACCTGACCGTGTTCGACCCCTCCGCAACCTGGACGGTTGGCGAGGACGGTTACGAGTCGCGCGCCGAGAACTCCGGTTTTGCCGGCCGCACGCTCACCGGTCGTGCCACCGATGTATTTGTCGGCGGTAAACAGACGCTTGCCGACGGCTGCATCTGCTAGCATAGCCTTATCGCTTTTTGTGCGCGGCGCCCTTGCGGTGCCGCGCTTTCTATTCGTTTGGACCATGCAACCGCATGGGGGATTGGAGCGTCTATGCCCACACCTTCCACTGCACGCATGCACGACTTCGAGGTCGTCTCGAACCGGGAGATTGCCGACGGCATCTTCTCGCTCGTCATCTCGGCCCCCAAGCTTGCAAGTGCGCTCAAGCCCGGTCAGTTTGTGAACATCGCCGTACCCGGCGATGCGTCCTCGCTGCTTCGCGTGCCCCTGAGCTTCTACCGCGCCGACGCCCAGGCCGGCACCGTCGAGCTGTGGTACGCCGTCGTGGGCGACGATACCCGTCGTTTGTCCCAGATGGGCCCTGGCTCCACTTCTAACCTGCTGGGCCCCGGTGGCCGTGGCTGGATGGTACCCGAGGGCACCAGGAAGGCCCTGCTCGTCACCGGTGGCATCGGCGTTCCGCCTGTGCTGTGTCTTGCCGGCATGCTTGCCGAGCAGGGTGTTGATGTGGACGTGTGCTTGGGCTTTGGCACCGCTTCCAAGGCCGTGGGCATCGACGAGTTCCGCGCGCTGGGCGCCACGGTTAACGTGTGCACCGACGATGGCACGCTGGGCACGCACGGTTTTTTGCACCGACCCGGCAGCCGAGCTGCTCGGCGAGGGCGGCTACGACTACGTGGCCAGCTGCGGCCCCGCCGTCATGATGAAGAAAGTCGCCGCCGCTGCCGCCGAGGCCGGTGCGTACTGCGAGGTGTCGCTCGAGCGCATGATGAGCTGTGGCTTTGGCGCCTGCAACACCTGCAATGTCGAGACGGTCGACGGTATGAAGGGTGCTTGCATGTGCGGCCCCGTGTTCGATGCTTCCAAGGTGGTGGTCTTCTAGTGGGTACCGTGAACATGGCCGTCGATTTCGGCGGCGTCAAGATGCAAAAACCCCATCAACACCGCAGCCGGTACCTTTGGCTACGGCTGGCAGTTCCAGAACTTCTTTGATGTTTCCCAACTGGGCGCCATCACCACCAAGGGTTGCGCAGCCGAGCCCTGGCCCGGTAACCCCGCGCCCCGCATGGCCGAGATCCCCGGCGGTATGATCAACTCCGTGGGCCTTCAGAACCCCGGCGTGGCCGCCTTTGCTCGCGAGTCCGGTCCGTGGCTCGAGCAGCTGTCCAAGGACGGCTGCCAGGTCATCTGTCAGGTTGCCGGCCACTCCGTTGACGAGTTTGTCCGCGCACTCGAGATGTATGTCGAGCTGTGCCCCTGGGCTGCCGGCTACGAGATCAACGTGAGCTGCCCCAATATCGCCGCCGGCGGTGCCGCCATGGGCTCCACACCCGAGGGCGCCTCTTCCGTTATGGCTGCCTGCCGCAAGGTGACCGATAAGCCGCTTTTCGTGAAGATGGCGCCGGTCAACGTCGCCGAGATCGCCAAGGCCCTCGAGGCTGCCGGCGCCGACGGCCTTTCGGTCATCAACTCCATCCAGGGCATGGCCATCGACGTCCATACCCGCAAGTCCCGCGTGGCCAAGCCCAAGGGCGGCCTTTCGGGCCCGCTGTGCCACCACATCGCCGTTCGCATGGTCTGGGAGGTCGCCCAGGCCGTCGATATCCCCATCAACGGTGTCGGCGGTGTCATGACCGGCGAAGATGCGGCCGAGTTTATCCTGGCTGGCGCCACCTGCGTGTCGGTCGGCATGGCCAACTTCGTCGATCCGTGCGCTTCGCTCAAGATTGCGCACGAGCTCGAGGCCTGGGCGGAGTCCCAGGGCGTGAAGGACATCAACGAGCTGGTAGGTGCGTTCGAATGCTAGAGACCGATGCCCGCGACCGCGTAATCGTCGCCCTCGACTGCGACCGTGAGCGTGCGCTCGAGCTTGCCCACGAGCTTTCGGGCCATGCCGCCTGGCTCAAGGTTGGCATGACGCTCTATTACGCCGAGGGTCCCCAGATCGTCAAGACCTTCAAGGACCTGGGCTTTAAGGTCTTCCTCGACCTCAAGTTCCATGACATTCCGCATCAGGTTCGCGGTGCCGCCCGTTCGGCCTCGCTTGCCGGTGCCGACCTGCTTTCGGTTCACGGCTTGGGTTCGGGCGCCATGCTCGCTGCCTGCCGCGAGGGTGCCGAGGAGGCGCGCGAGGACCGTGCCAAGCTTGTCGCCATCACCGTGCTCACGAGCATGAACCAGGATGCCTTGAGCGAGATTGGCGTCGAGTCGCCCGTGGCCGAGGAGGCCGCCCGCCTGGCAAAAGCTCGCTCAGGCCAACGGCATCGATGGCATCGTGTGCTCGCCGATGGAGGCTCACGACATGCGTGAGCTGCTGGGTCCCGATGCCCTGATCGTGACTCCGGGCGTGCGTCCGGTGGGTGCCGCCCTTGGTGACCAGTCCCGCGTGGCGACGCCTTCCCAGGCTATCGAGCGCGGCGCGAGCCATATCGTGGTGGGACGTCCCATCACCGGTGCCGACGACCCGGTTGCCGCCTTTGACGCCATCGTCGCCGAGCTGGTCGAAAACGTCGCGTAAAAAGATTCCCCTAAGTCACCACTTTTGGGTCTCATTAGCACAAAATAGCCCCTGTGCCTGCGTAAACTTTCCCATCCTTTGTGTGGAATCGCAGGTCAGGGGCTTAACTTTGGGCGCAGTATATTGCACTTTTTGCGGGTATCGTCTAACCTATGGACCCGCGATTGGGCATTTTGTACGTTCTACGTGCTAAAATGCCAATTATTGAATCAGAAATAACCCAACTATTTGGAGGTACGAATGGCACTCCCTCAGCTTACCGACGAGCAGCGCAAGCAGGCTCTTGAGAAGGCTGCTGCCGCACGTCATGCCCGCGCTGAGCTTCGCGAGCAGATCAAGAAGGGCGAGAAGTCCCTCGAGTCCGTGCTCAACTCCGATGACCCCATCGCTTCCCGTATGAAGGTCTCCACCCTCATCGAGTCTCTCCCTGGTTATGGCAAGGCCAAGGCCGCCAAGATCATGGAGGAGCTCGGTATCTCCGCTACCCGTCGCGTCCAGGGCCTCGGCGTCCGTCAGCGCGAGCAGCTCCTCGAGCAGCTGACCAAATAAGTGAGCGCTCAGGATTCCAAGCTCTTTGTGATTTCTGGACCGTCAGGCGCAGGCAAGGGTACGCTCGTCACTCGTGTGCGCGAGCGCCGCTCGAACCTGGGCCTGACGGTTTCGGCTACCACGCGAGCACCACGTAAAGGTGAGGTCGACGGCGTCAACTACTTTTTTCTGACGCGCGAGGAGTTCGACCGCCGCGTGGCAAACGGTGAGTTTGTTGAGTGGGCCGAGGTCCACGGTAACTGCTACGGCACGTTGGTGAGCGAGGTCACATCCAAGCTCGCCTCTGGCGCATCTCTGATTTTGGAGATCGATGTCCAGGGCGCCCTGCAGGTGAAGGAGCGTTTCCCCGAGGCCGTGCTGATCTTTATCAAGCCGCCTTCGCTTGAGGTACTCCGCGAGCGTCTAGTCGGTCGCGGTACCGAGACGCCCGAGACGATTGAGCTGCGTATGGCAAACGCCGCCGATGAGCTTGCCCTTGCCGACCGCTACGACGACGTCGTGGTTAATGACGATCTCGACCGCGCGACCGATGAGCTCGTTCGCGTTCTCGATATGCATGAAAGGATCTGAGGTCCGTGTCCGTTGTAAAGCCTTGCATTGACGATCTTCTGGAGAAGACCGATCACAACCGCTTCCTGCTTGCTTCGCTTGCCTCCAAGCGCGCCTGCGACATCAATAGCATGCTGCGTGGCCAGCACAATCGCGTGCTTGCCGTCCAGGATGTCGATGACATCACCATCGGGCTTTCCGGCGCCGATACCATCTCGATGGCTATGGACGAGATCGTCGACGGCGATATCTCCTACGACGAGGCCCGTTACGAGAAGGCACTCGGCCACAAGGTTGCTGAAGCCTAAATGGCAGCTCGCGTCTGCCTGGTCCACTATCACGAGGTTGGACTGAAAGGCAAGAACCGCGCACATTTTGAGCATATCCTCATGGATAACATTAAGGCGGCTTTGGCCGCCTTTTCCGTGAATGCCGTGTCTCGAATTTCCGGTTATATCCTCGTGACCTTTAACGAGCATCAGGCCGACGAGGCGGCGCGTGTCATTCGCACCGTTCCCGGCGTTGCACGTGTGTCTTTGGCGTATCACACCAATCGCGACCCTCAGGAGTACTGTGCCGCCGCCGTCAAGGCGCTGCGCGAGTTTGGTTCCTTCGATTCGTTTAAGGTGCATGCCAAGCGCTCCAATACTGACTATGAGCTTACCTCGATTGACATCAATCGTCAGGTGGGCGAGGTGCTGTGCGAGGCGTTCCCCGATAAAAAGGTCCAGATGCACGATCCTGACGCTATGGTGCACGTGCTGGTTGTTCAGGGCAGCGTCTACGTGTATGCGCGCTCTGAGCGCGGCGTGGGTGGTCTGCCGGTGGGGTCTGCCGGCAAGGTCGTGACGCTGCTGTCTTCGGGTATCGATTCTCCGGTGGCGACCTGGATGCTCGCGCGTCGCGGCGCGGTGTGCGTGCCGGTACATTTCTCCGGTCGTCCGCAGACGCCCGATACGAGCGAGTATTTGGTGCAGGACATCATCCGTGCGCTTGAGCCGGGTGTCCAGATCGGCCGACTGTACGTAGTGCCGTTTGGCGACTGCCAGCGTGAGATTTCGGTAACCTGTCCCAGCAACCTGCGTGTCATCATGTATCGCCGCATTATGTATTCGGTTGCTGAGCGCATTGCGCACATCGAGGGTGCCAAGGCCATCGTTACGGGCGAATCGCTTGGGCAGGTTGCCTCCCAAACGCTGAGAACATCATGGCCGTCAATGAAGCCGTGAAGATCCCCGTGTTCCGTCCGCTCATTGGTTCTGACAAGCAGGAGATTATCGCGCGTGCCCAGGAGATCGGCACGTTTGATATCTCGACCGAGGCGGCTCCCGACTGCTGCACGCTATTTATGCCGCGTCGTCCCGAGACGCATGCCAAGCTCGATGCTGTGCACGAGGCCTGGGAGTTGTTCGATCATGAGGAGATGATCGAGCGCCTGCTCAAGCAGACCGAGTATATCGATTTTGGCAGCAACACGTATAAGGCCCCCAAGACCTTAAAACGCAAACATTCGGAGCTCGCTCCGCGTGAGATTTACCAAGATCACGAATAATGTTGTGCATAGACCGGCGGTGATTTTGCATCGTCGGTCTTTTGCTATCTGGGCATTTTGCGGCTAAGTGTTCATTTGCTGACGCGTGCCTGAATAAATGGACAGATTTGTGCAAGGTTTTGGTCAGCTTTTGGTTTGACCGAGAAAACCGGTTTTGGGGCGTGGCTGTTGCGGGAACTCCTTTCCTGACACGATGTTGTTGGGAGGTTTTGCTATGGCGCAGCGCGAACAACACACGAACGGGTCAAACGGATGGACCGCTTGGCGGACAAGCTGCTCGGTCATAAGGCAGTGGTGATGGCGATACTGGTCGTCATTGCGATGGCGAGTGGACTGGCGATGGCGAACCTTGGCGGCGGTGCCGGCGGCGTGTCGTTTGAGCACACTGATGGTTCGGGTTCGTTAGTGGAGCCGGGATCCGGCGATGCCTCGAGCGGAAAGACATCCGAAGGTTCTTCGACTAAGGTTTCTGCCGCGGCAGAGGTCTATGTCGATGTTGATGGCGCCGTTGTGTCGCCCGGTGTATATCGCCTCAAGGATGGCGCGCGGGTGGCTCAGGCGATTGATGCCGCCGGCGGGCTGGCGCCCGAGGCAGACGTTACGGGGCTCAATCGGGCATCTAAGGTCATTGATGGACAAAAAATCCACGTTCCAACGGTAGGGGAACAGCAGGCGTCCATTTCGGAAGCCGGTGTTGATGGTGGGGCTTCCGCATCATCGGGCGTGAGTGGCGCAACAGGCCTAGTAAATATCAATACGGCAAGCGCGGCAGAGCTGCAGACGCTCTCTGGCATCGGTCCCTCCATGGCCCAGTCGATTATCGATGAGCGGACAAAGAACGGTGCTTTTGCCTCGGTTGACGATCTGATGCGTGTGTCGGGCATCGGCGAGAAGAAGCTTGCCAAAATCAAAGATTGCATTTGCGTATGAATGCGCGCGAGCGCGAGCATGTGATGCCTCCGCGGCCCCTGATGCCTTGGACGATGGCTCTGTGTGCCGGCATGTGCATGAGCTGCGCCTTGGTGCTCAACGTGGCCGCCGATGCGCTGCTGTGGGAGCGGGCTTCGGCGGTCGGGCCGCTTTGGGCCATCCCGTTGCGGCGGCGGTATTCGTTGTGCTGGCTCAATCTTGTGCGTGGCTTGCCCTGGAAGCGGTGGCTGTATGCCGCGTCCGTCGGTCTTGTGGCGGGAGCGGTCGTCTCGGCCTGGTGGGCTGTGGGTGCGCTAAGCGCCTCGAAGGCGCTCGACGGTCGAGCGGCAAGCAGCCTTGAGTTTGTCGTGCAGGGTGATCCATCCATAAACGACGACGTGTTTTCCTATACCTGCGAGGCACGCGCGGACGGTAAGAACTTGGCAACGGTTCGCCTATCGTGCGACCGCGAGCTCAAGGTCGGGGCGCACGTGCGTGTTATCGGTCGCGTTTCGCGTTTTGAGAACGATGCGTATGGACGATCGCGCGTGCTCCGAGGTGAGGTGCGCAAGGTTAAAGTCGTTCGGATTTTGTCGGTCGATGAGGGTTCTCCGGGGCCGCTGCTTCCGGATGCGAAATGGGCTGCTTGGGTCCATCGCGCCTGCGACCGACCCGGCGCGTGCGCTCATCGCCGGTGTCGTCTGCGGTCGTTCGGCCGAGCTGCGCGCCCAGCCGGCGGGCGACTGGTTTTCGGTGACGGGAACGGCGCATCTTATCGCCGTCTCGGGCAGCCATTTGGCTATCGTGGGGTTTGTAATCGAGGGTGTATTGCAAAAGACCCGGTGCTCACGTGGTCTTCAGCGGGCGATATTGGCGATAACGCTTGTGGGCTACGTTGCCTTTACGGGCGCGTCTCCCTCGGCCGTGCGCGCGTGCTGCATGGTGTTCGCGACGCTTGTCGTAAACGGCGCGGGGCGTCGCCGGCACGGAATTTCGGCACTCTTCGTAACGATGTCCATCTTTGTGCTGCTGCGGCCGACGGTTCTGTTCGAGATGGGATTTCAGCTTTCATGTGCCAGCGTCTTAGCCATTCTGTGCTTTTGCCCCTATGCGACCTACGCTTTGGGTGAGCTTAGTGTTCCGTCGGGCGTTGCCGGCATGCTTTCCGTCACGCTGTGCTCGCAACTGGCGACACTTCCCATTACCATTCCTGCCTTTGGTACGTTCTCGCTCATTGCTCCGCTGGCAAATGCGGTCCTCGGTCCGGTGGTGAGCGTACTGCTCGTCGTGTCCATCGTGCTGGTTCCCTTTTCGCTCGTGGGACCGTTGCGGACTTGGGCGCTCGTTGTGCCCATGATTGCCGCCCGTTGCGCGCTGTTTTTCGAGCAGCTGTTTGCCGCCGTGCCGGGTGCATCCGTGAGTGTGCCGCCCGATAGCATGTGGATTTACCTAGTGCCGTGTTTGCTGGCGGTTCTGCTTGTCCGGTGGCCGCGTCCCCGTGCGTCCTATGGCGGTGGGGCTTGCATGCCTGGTGCTCTTGGCTGCGATTCCGTACGCCTTTTGGGATCGATTCGCTCCGCCTTCGGTGACGGTACTCGATGTGGGCCAGGCCGATGCGATTCTTATCCGCGAGGGCGGTGCAGTGGCGCTCGTCGACTGCGGGCTCGACGAGCGCGTGGTGGCGGCGTTGGTTCGCAATAACGTGCACCATATCGATGCCGTCTTTGTGACGCATTGGGATGAGGACCACTGGGGTGGTCTGCCTGCCGTGCTCGAACAGTTTTCGGTCGGAACGATTGCCGTGGCGGCGGATGCGCTGGAGGATGCTCCTGCCGAGGTATTGAACCGGCCTGGCGTGGAGTATCGGCAGGTGTGCCGTGGGGGATACGGTCGACATCGGCTCTTTTTGCGCCCGCGTGGTGTGGCCATTCGAGTCCGTGGATGGCGAGGGAAATGAGGACTCGCTTGTCCTGTTGCTCTCTTATGTTCAGGAAGGCAAGGGCCTGCGCATACTCCTCACCGGTGATGCCGAGCTTGACCAAGAACGGGAATTCGTGCAGGAGGTGGGGGGATATCGATGTCCTTAAACTTGGGCATCACGGCTCTAAGGTTTCAGTTGATGGTGAGTTGCTGGACGTCCTGAAGCCCGAGCTTTCCCTCGCGAGCGCGGGCGAGGGAATCGATACGGCCATCCGTCCGATGTCTGCATCGATGCCGTTAAGGAAGCGGGCGGCGTGTTCGCGTGCACCATCGAACACGGCGATATCACCATCACGCCGACTGCGAATGGCTTTGCGATGCGATGCCAGCGACCGTGACGACGTCGTTGGCGTGTGGTGGGCCCCTGGGCTAGAATGGCACGGAACGAATACGAAGGCCTGCGGGAGGGGAGCGCAATGTCCGAAACCGGTCTGCTGCCGGCATATCTGATTGTCGGTACCGACGGAGTCAAGCGCGATCACGCCGTCTCGCGTATGAAAGCGCGTCTGGAAAAGTCGGGTATGGTTGAGTTCAACCTCGACGAGCGCGACATGACCAAAGACCCCGATATCGAGTCGATTATCGGATCGCTTAACACCTTTCCGATGGGCAGCGAGTTTCGCCTGGTAATCCTTGACGGCTGCTCAAAGCTCGCCAAGGCGGTCTCGGAGCCGCTCGTCGAGTATCTGGCGAGTCCCAGCCCCACAACGGTCTGCCTCATCATCGCCGACTCGCTTGCCAAGAACACGCGCCTGTATAAGGCGATCGCCAAGATCGACAAGAAGGCTGTGATCGATTGCTCCGGCACCAAGCGCTGGGAGCTACCGCGCCGCGTGCAGCAGATGGCGACGCAGCACGGCAAGTCGATCTCGACGGCGGCCGCCGAGGAGCTCGTCTCGCGTTCGGGTGAGAACACCCGCATGCTCGATAACGACTTGGCTAAGCTTGCCCAGATGGTCGAGGCACCGCAAATTGAGCTTGCCGATGTGGAGCGCTGGATCGTGCGCACGGCCGAGGTCCAACCTTGGGACTTTCTCAATGCGGTCTCGGCCCGCGATATGCGGCGATCGCTCGAGCTCTTTAATCTGCTGCCCGTCAAGAGTTACGTGTGGACTTACACATTACTGTGCGGCCGCATCCGCGAGCTTATCGTTGCCAAGGCGCTCGATGCGCGCGGACAGGGTCGTGAGCTGGCCGCAACGCTCAAACTCCAGTCCTGGCAGGTCAAGAATCACCTGACCTGGGCACGTCGCTTTTCGATGGCAGAGCTCGTCGCAGCGCTCGAGGGTGCCGTTGATGTGGAGCTCGCGCTCAAGGGTTCGGCCGATTCTCAGACCGCGCTTTTGCTCTGGATTACGAACATCTTGAGAAAATCGTGATGATACCTGCCTATTTGACAAATTCGTTCTATCCCTTTGAGGGGGAGCGTGCTATAGTAGGCGCTTGCATGACCTCACCGTGTCTCAGAGGTGTCATACATTTTTGCAAGGAACTCGAAAGGAACTCCAGAAGTGGCAAACATCAAGTCTCAGAAGAAGCGTATCCGCACCAATGAGGCAGCTCGCATGCGTAACAAGGCTGTCAAGTCCGAGCTCAAGACGCTGACCAAGCACGTCCAGTCCGCCGTCGCCGAGGGCGACGCCGAGAAGGCCCAGGCTGCCCTCAAGACCGTCACCAAGCGTCTCGACATGGCTGCCGCCAAGCATGTTATCCACAAGAACCAGGCTTCCAACCGCAAGTCCGGTCTTGCCAAGCTCGTGAACAGCATCAACGCTTAAGTTGTAAATTTCACACCACACAGATTACGCGCATAAATGGAGCCTGTTTTATGGAACAGGCTCCATTTTTTGTACCGCTCGGGTAAGATAGTCCGCATGAATACTTCAATTGACATTTCCCACATCCGCAACTTCTCAATTGTTGCGCACATCGACCATGGCAAGTCCACGATCAGTGACCGCATTCTCGAGCTCACCCATACCGTCGACGAGCGCGACATGGAGTCGCAGCTGCTCGACACCATGGATATCGAGCGCGAGCGCGGCATCACGATCAAGTCCAATGCCGTCCGCGTGTCCTATGACGCCGATGACGGCGAGACGTATCAGTTCAACCTTATCGATACGCCGGGCCATGTAGACTTTACCTACGAGGTCTCGCGTTCGCTTGCTGCTTGCGAGGGCGCGGTGCTCGTCGTCGACGCCACCCAGGGTGTCGAGGCGCAGACCGTCTCCAACGCGACGCTCGCTATGAACGCCAACTTGGATATCGTGCCCGCCATCAACAAGATCGACCTGCCCTCGGCCCATCCTGACGAGGTCAAGACCGAGATCGAGGACGACCTGGCCATTCCCGCTGACGATGCCGTGTGCGTGTCGGGCAAGACCGGCGAGGGCATTCACGATCTGCTGGAGTCCATCGTCTTTTTGATCTCTCCTCCCAAGGGCGATGCAAATGCTCCGCTCAAGGCGCTTATTCTGGATTCGTACTTCGATGAGTACCGCGGCGTCGTTGCCACGGTGCGCGTCTTTGACGGCTCCATTAAAAAGGGCGATACCCTGCGCATGATGCAGGCCAAGGGCGACTTTTTGGTCGACGGCGTTGGCGTTAAGCGTCCCGCCGAGACTCCGGTCGATGCGCTGACCGTCGGCGAGGTGGGCTATGTGGTCACGGGTCTGAAGGACCCCGAGGCCGTGCGCGTGGGCGACACTCTAACCTGGGCGTCGAATCCCTGCCCCGAGCCGCTGCCGGGCTACCGCGAGGCCAAGCCCATGGTCTACACGGGTCTGTTCCCGATCGACAACAAGGATTACGAGAACCTGCGCGACGCTCTCGATAAGCTGCATGTCAACGACCCGTCGTTGGTGTGGGAGCCCGAGACCTCGGTGGCGCTCGGCTTTGGCTTCCGCGTGGGCTTCTTGGGCCTGCTGCACATGGAGGTCGTCAAGGAGCGCCTGGAGCGTGAGTTCAACCTGGACCTCATTGCCACGAGCCCTTCGGTGGACTATCACGTCTACAAGACCGACGGCGAGATGATTGATGTCCGCAGCCCGCAGGATCTTCCCGAGGCCACGCGCATCGAGCGTATCGAGGAACCCTACCTCAAGGCTAAGATCATCTGCCCGCCCGAGTATACGGGTGCCGTCATGCAGCTCGCTATCGAGCACCGTGGCATTACAACCGACATGATCCATCTCACGAGCAAATCGGTCGAGATGCGCTTTGACATGCCGCTCGCCGAGCTCATCCTGGACTTCTTTGACCAGCTCAAGAGTCGTACCAAGGGCTATGCCTCGCTCGACTACGAGTTCAACGAGTACCGTTCCTCCGAGCTCGTTAAGCTCGATATCTTGCTTTCGGGCGACGAGGTGGACGCGCTGTCGTTTATCGTCCACAAGGACAAGGCCTATGGTCTGGCCCGCGGTCTGTGCGACAAGCTCAAGGAGATTATTCCGCGCCAGCTGTTCGAGGTGCCCATCCAGGGTGCTATCGGCAACAAGATCATTGCCCGCTCCACCGTCAAGGCGCGTCGCAAGGACGTGCTTGCCAAGTGCTACGGCGGCGATATCTCGCGTAAGCGCAAGCTGCTCGAGAAGCAGAAAGAGGGCAAGAAGCGCATGAAGGCTATCGGCTCGGTCGAGGTTCCTCAGGAGGCGTTTATGGCGATCCTCAAGGTGGACGAGTAGGTCCATGGCGCTTTCTGAATACAGCAAGCGGCTGCTGGGTGCCTATGCCGAGCAGCCGTTCCTTATGGCTCCCATGGCGGGCGTGACCGACCCCGCCTACCGTATTATGTGCCGCCGCCGCGGTGCCAACCTTGCCTACAGCGAGATGGTGAGCGTGGCGGGCCTTGCCTATGCCAGCAACAAGACCTGGCGCCTGGTGCTACCGGCCGACGAGGAGCAGCAGATTTGCGTGCAGCTCTTTGGCTCCAAGCCCGATCAGTTTGCGAGTGCCGTCGCCGCCGTCGAGGAGCGCGTTGGCGATCGCCTGTCGCTCATCGATATCAATATGGCATGCCCCGCCCGCAAGGTCGTTACCAAGGGCGAGGGTTCGGCGCTCATGCGCACGCCCGACCTGGCGGAGAAGATCGTCGAGGCGGCGGTGGGCGCGGCGCACGTGCCCGTGACCGTCAAGATCCGCAAGGGCTTTTACGCCGAAGACCGCAATGCCGCGACGTTTGCCCAGATGCTCGAGGGGGCAGGGGCTGCCGCAGTCGCCGTGCATGGTCGTTGCGCCACGCAGCTCTACACGGGCCAGGCCGATTGGTCGGTCGTCGATGAGGTTGCCGACGCTGTCGAGATTCCCGTGATTGGTTCGGGCGATGTGTTCTCGGCCGAGGACGCTGCTGAGCATCTGCACGGCTCGGGTGCCAGCGCGGTGTTTATCGCGCGCGGTATCTATGGCAATCCCTGGGTGTTCGGCGATGCCCGTGCCCTTGCACTCAATGGCACGCCGGTTCCTTCTCGCTCCTCGGTTGAGCGCCTGGAGGCTCTGCGCGAGCACCTCACGTTGACGCATGAGCTCCTGCCGCTCATGTCGCGCGCCCGCACGTACGCAAGCTGGTACTTAAAAGGCATGCCCCATGCCGCCGCTTGGCGTGCCCAGGTGGTGCGCTGCTCTACGTACGAGGAGCTTTCATGGCGCTGGTCGATGATATCGAGCGCGATGTGGTGGCCTGCGAGGCCGCGCTTGCCGCCGGTGAATCGGTGCCCGCTCATCCGCTGGAGGCCTAAGGGTGGCCGTTACTGCGCTGTACGTGCACGTGCCGTTTTGCGCTCAAAAATGCCGCTATTGCGACTTTGACTCGTGCAGCTTTGCTGCGTGTGATTTGGATGCCGCGCTCGATTCCTATTTTGAGCAGCTGTATGCGCGCCTCGATTCCTTTGGCGACGCCGGGGCGCTTGCGCAGGTCCGCACCGTCTATATTGGCGGCGGCACGCCGTCGCTGGCTGGGGAGCGCCTGGTGAAACTTGCCCGTCGTATCTCCATGTGGTGCAAGCCCGTTGAATTTACTTGCGAAGCCAATCCTGAGTCGCTGACCGTCGAGCTCGCCACCGCGCTTGCCGAGGCGGGTGTCACACGCGTCTCTCTGGGCGTGCAAACCCTCGACAATACCGAGCTTGCCGCGATTGGCCGTATCCACGATGCCGATCGGGCGCTCGCTGCCATCACGACGGTCAAGGACGCTGGGCTCGATGTGTCGTGCGACCTTATGTGCGGACTTCCCGGGCAGACCGCATCGAGTTGGAGGCGCACGCTCGATGGCGTGCTGGCGGCGGCTCCGCATCATGTGTCGGTTTACCCGCTCACGCTCGAGGAGGGCACGCCGCTCTATCGCATGGCGTGCCGTGACGAGTCGCTCGAGCCCGATGAGGATTTTCAGGCCGCATGCATGGACGTGGCACGCGAGCTCCTGGGTGCCGCCGGCTATCACCCGTATGAGGTGGCGAGCTACGCGCTCGACGGCCATGAGTGCGCCCATAACATTGCCTACTGGACCGGACGGGGCTACCTGGGCCTGGGTCGTTCTGCCGCGGGCATGCTCGACGCCGAGGATTTCGACCGTCTTGCAGGTTTGTTCCCCGGTGTATCTTCTCGAGGCGATGCGTACCGCGTGCGTCTGGTGCAACGTGACGATGACGCGACGGCGTTCGAGGCCGAATATCTCTCGCAGCGCGAGGCTGCGGCCGAAGACCTGATGCTTGCTTGTCGCATGACGCGCGGTGTCGCGTCCGACCTGTTGGTTCGCGCGGCTCGTGTCATCCCGGCCGATGGGCTGACAGCCGCTTGCGATCGCGCGCTCGAATTAGGTCTTGCCACTTGGGTGCCCGAGACGCTCGGGGTCCATGAGGGACCCTTCACTTCGGCAGATGTCGTCGCGGGCCATGTTCGAGCTCGTTTAGCGCCGACCCACCTGGGCTGGCTCGATGGAAATGTGCTGTTCGAGCTGTTTTGGGATCTAGCTTAGGCCGCTCGGGTAGAATTACCGGAATATATACGCTGCTGTGAGCAGGAGGTTGCCGCGCATGGCGACGATGAACGAAAAAGATTACTACGAGATTTTGGGTGTCTCCAAGGACGCCACCTCGCGTGATATACAGAAGGCCTTCCAGCAAAAGGCCCGCAAGCTCCATCCGGACGTCAACAAAGAACCTGATGCCGAGGAAAAGTTCAAAGAGGTTTCCGAGGCCTACGCCGTGCTTTCGGATGAGCAAAAACGTGCGCGCTATGACGCCATGCGTTCTGGCAATCCCTTTGCCGGCGCTCCTACGGCTTCTCCCTATGGCGGCGGCTACGCCGGTAGCGCGGGCTATGGCAACCCCTTTGAGGGCGGCTTTCCCTTTGGTGGCGCCTGGGGCCAGCCCCGTCGCGGCCAGGCGGCCTACAACCCCGAGAGTGGCGCCAACGTGGTCGTCGATATCAAGCTCGACGCCAAGGAGGCCAAGGGCGGTGCCCGCAAGACCGTCCGCTATACGCGCTTCGATACCTGTGGTCACTGCGGAGGCTCGGGTTCTGTCTCCTCCGAGCATGCCCATACCTGCCCAAGCTGTGGCGGACGCGGCCATATCGATGTGGACCTGTCCTTCCTGTTTGGCGCCGGCACGTTTCAGTCGGTTTGCCCCGAGTGCGGAGGTTCCGGTAAGGTCGTCGCCGACCCCTGTCCCGATTGCGGCGGCAGCGGGCGGACCCGTGTGACCTCTGAACAGACGATTGAGTTTCCTGCCGGCACGCACGATGGCGACGAGGTCCGCATTGGCGGCATGGGTCACGCCGGCACCAACGGTGCCTCGGGTGGCGATCTGGTCGGCCGCGCTCATGTCGAGGCCGAGCGTCTTGAAGGCAAGGCCCGTACCGGTTTTTACCTGATGGGCATCGTGGCACCGTTTTTGGTGCTGTCGGCCATCTCGGGCGTGTTCTCGGCCTTTGCCGTGATGTGCTTTATTCCGTTTGCCATGGGCCTGTTCATGGTGCTCTCGGACGGCGTGCTTCACCGCAGCCTGCTGTGGTGGAAGCGCGGCGCGATGCAGTTTGCCAACGGTTTTGCCAACGGCTTCATGTTCGCGCTCGTGTCGGTGTGGTTTGCGAGCTGCTCGCAGCGCGCGATGCTTTCGCCCTACGGGATGCAATAACATCAAACCCTCTGTTTGCGGCCGGCCCTGCATGGGTATAGGACGCACTGTGACAATATTGAAAGTCGGAAGGATTCGGTCGTGTCGGAAAATAGGGATTACTACGAGGTACTTGGCGTCGACAAGGATGCCGACGCGCGGACGATTAAACGCGCGTTTCTAAAGAAGGCCCGTACCGTACACCCGGACGTTTCGGACGACCCCGAGGCCGAGGCCAAGTTCAAAGAGCTCAACGAGGCGTATTCCGTTCTTTCCGATGAGCAGAAGCGCGCCAACTACGACCGTTACGGCACCGCGGACGGCCCTGGTGGTTCGGGCTACGTCGATATCAACGATATCTTCGGTGGCATGGGCATGGACGACCTGTTCTCGTCGTTCTTTGGCGGCGGTGCCGGCGGTGGCGCCCGAAATCGCCGTGAGCGTCGTCGCGGCCGCGATATGGCCATCTCCCTTTCGGTGGCCCTTGAGGAGGCGGCACTCGGTTGCAAAAAGACGATCAGCTATGACCGCCTTGCTCCTTGCGAGGACTGCAATGGCACCGGTAGGGCAGAGGGCGCACAGGAAAAGCAGTGCGGCCGCTGCCACGGTACGGGCTACGTCACGACGGTTCAGCGTTCGTTCCTGGGCCAGGTTCAGTCTTCCTCGCCTTGCCCTGACTGCCATGGCGAGGGCACGGTTATCGACCATCCCTGCGAGACCTGCGACGGTCAGGGCCGCACGCCTTCGCACGAAAAGATTGACATCGATATTCCCGCCGGCGTTTCGACCGGTCGCCAGCTGCGCGTGAGCGGCTTTGGCGAGGCCGGCCTTCGCGGCGAGCCTTCGGGCGACCTGATTGTCAACGTGCGCGTTGCCGACCATGAGCGCTTTAAGCGCAACGGTGACGACCTGTACCTGGTGAGTGATATCTCGATTGCGCAGGCTGCGCTTGGCTGCGAGATCGAGGTCGAGGGCATTATGCCCGACGAGGTCGTTAAGGTGACGGTTCCCGCCGGCGCCCAGTACGGTGATACCGTGAGCGTCAATAATTACGGCATGCCGCGCATTGGCGGTGGCGGTTCGCGTGGCCGCCTGATCGTGCAACTGCGCGTGGTCGTTCCCACCAATCTTTCCAATAAGCAGCGCGAGCTGCTCCGTGCTTTTGCCGATGAGATGGGCGATGACGTTGCTTCTGGTAAGAAGTCGGTGACCGACCGTATCAAGAGTGCCCTCGACGATATCCTCGATTAAGGAGCCCGCGTGCTCGCACCCCATATTTCCGTCGTCAACCTCGGCTGCCGTGTCAACCGGGTTGAGTCTGACCGTATCACTGCCGATCTTATGCGCTTGGGCTTTGCTATTGTGGAGCCCCAGGATGCTGATCTGATCGTCATTAACACCTGTGCCGTTACGGGCGAGGCCGAGGCCAAGACCCGTAAGGCCGTTCGCCATGCGCTGGCCTATCCAAATGAGCCCCTATGTGGTCGTGACCGGATGCGTCGTCAACTTGCATCCCGAGGAGCTGCTGGAGCTTTCGGACCGCGTCATTGCCGAGCCGTCGAAAATCGACGTCGCCGAGCGCGTATGCGAGGTGCTGGGCGTTGAGTCCGATAACGTTCCCGCCTGCAGCGACGGCGAGGTTGTCGACGCACTCGGTCGCTCGCGTCTGGGCGTGAAGATCCAGGACGGCTGCAATCACCGCTGCACGTATTGCATCGTGTGGAAGGCGCGCGGCCCCGAGCGCTCCGTGCCCGTCGAGTCCGTGCTCGAGCAGGTGCGCGAGGCCCAGGAGGCCGGTGTGCCCGAGGTGGTGCTGACTGGCGTGAACCTGGGCGCCTATGACGGCAAGAGCGCGACTGACGAACACGTGGAGATCGATGAGCTGCTCGAGGCCATTATGGAGCGCACCACGATTGCCCACGTGCGCATTTCCTCAGTGGAGCCCATGGACATCTCCGTGTCGTCTGCTCAAGGTGATGGCGCGCTATCCGCAGCGCATCGCTCCGTTTTTGCACCTGCCCGTGCAGTCCGGCTGCACAAGGACCCTGCATCGCATGGGCCGTCCCTATAGCGCCGAGGACTTCGAGGACACGGTACGCATGATTCGTACCAATCTGCCGCAGGCGTCACTTTCTTGTGACGTCATCGTCGGCTTCCCCGGCGAGACGGACGAGGAGTTCGAGGAGTCGCTGGCGCTGTGCCGTCACCGTGGGCTTTTCGCGCATGCACGTGTTTCGCTATAGCAAGCGTCCCGGTACCCTTGCTGCCGATATGCCCGACCAGGTGCCGCCCGAGGTTATGGCCGAGCGCAGTCGTCGTATGCGAGACGCGGCGCAGGAGCTTGCCATTGCCGACGCTCGCCGTCGCGTGGGCACCGTCGAGCGTGCCGTCCTCGAGTATGGTGACAACCTGACGCTCGGCTCGTTCCATCATGCCCGTCTTGACGATACCTGTGGACTCACAGCCCCGTGCCTGCTCGATGTTGCTATCATCGGAGTCGATGATTCCGGCTTGGTCCATGCGCGCAGGGAGGTTCATGGAAGCCTCGAAGATTAGACTTACCGTTCCCGAGGGTATCGACCCCTCGCGCGTTTTGGGCGCCGGCGACGGCGTCCTTCGTGCACTCGAGAACTTGGTGCGCGCCCATGTGGTCGCCCGTGGCGATAGCATCGCCGTGAGCGGTGACCCGGACGAGGTCGAACTCGTGGCGCGTTTTTTCGAACATGCCTTTCGTGAGGCTGCTGCCGGGCGCACGCTTTCTGCCGACGATGTCTCGCGCTGTCTGGCCGTTCTGCGCGACGGTGAGCACGAGGCTACGTCGCTTCGCGATGACGTGCTGCTTTCGTATCGCGGCCGCGTCATTCGTCCCAAGACGCTCGGCCAAAAGCGCTATGTGGATGCCATTCGCTCGCATACCATCACGTTTGGCCTGGGTCCTGCCGGCACCGGTAAGACTTATCTGGCCATGGCGCTCGCCGTTGCCGCGCTCAAGCGCCACGAGGTGGGCCGTCTGATCTTGACGCGTCCGGTTGTCGAGGCGGGGGAGAACCTGGGCTTTTTGCCCGGTACCCTCGAGGAAAAGATCGATCCCTACATGCGTCCGCTTTACGACGCCCTTTTTGACATGATGGATCGCGAGCGCACCGATGAGCTTATGGAGCGCGGCGTGATCGAGATCGCCCCCGCTTGCCTATATGCGCGGCCGCACGCTGAGCGATGCCTTCGTGGTGCTCGACGAGGCGCAAAATACCACGCCCGAGCAGATGAAGATGTTCCTGACGCGCTTGGGCTTTAACTCCAAGTTCGTGATTACCGGCGACCTGAGCCAGCGCGACCTGGTGGGTCGTCGTGGCGGTCTTGCTGACGTTGAGCAGATTTTGGGCCGTGTCGACGATGTCGCATTTTCTCACCTCGAGCGTGCCGACGTGGTGCGCCATGCCTTGGTGGGACGTATCGTCGAGGCATACGATACTTATGATGATGTGCGCGAGAAACGCGTACGTGACCGAAAGGAGTCCCGTTGAGTGTATTGATCAGCAACGATGCCGAGCTCGATACGCTGCTCGACGCGCAGGAGGTGGAGCACATCTGCGAGGTTGTGCTTGCCGCGGAGGGCGTTGAACGTGAAGTCGAGATTTCCCTTTCGTATGTCGACGAGGACGAGATGCATGAGCTCAACCGCGAGTGGCGCGGTATCGACCGTACCACCGATGTGCTCTCGTTTGAGTGCGACTCTGCCTTTGACGAGGACATTCCCGACGACGAGACGCTCGAGCTCGGCGATATCATTTTGGCCCCGCAAGTTATTGCCCGTCAGGCCCCTGGTTTTGGCAATAGCCCCGCTGACGAGTGCCGTCTGATGCTTGTGCACGGCATGCTGCACCTGCTGGGCTATGACCACATCGAGGACGACGAGGCCGAGGTCATGGAGGCCCGTGAGGATGCCATCCTGCGCGATCTGGCGCTCGAGCGCGGCGAGGACCCTAAGCTGGTCCACGTCGGCCCCGTCACCAACCACGCCCACGACTAGGAGCCGTCTATGATTCCCGGATCGAACAAGGACCATCCGTCCTTCTTAAAGTCGTTTTCCTATGCCATGGAGGGCTTCGTCACCGCCATCAAGACCGAGCGCAACATTAAGGTCATGCTCGTGGCGGGCGTGTGTACCATCATCGCCGGCTGCGTCGTGGGGCTCGACATTGCCGAGTGGGCCACGATTATCATCTGTTGCGGCCTGGTGATTCACGGCGAGCTGTGCAACACCGCTATGGAGGCGATTGTCGATTTAGCAACCCAAGAGCTCCATCCGCTGGCAAAGCGTGCGAAGGATATCGCCGCCGCCTCCGTATACGTTCTTTCCATCACTGCCGCGATTGTGGGCGTGCTGGTATTTGCCCACGCGCTCGACTTTATTTAGAAAGGGATTACCATGTCCGACAATATGCAGCCTACCGATGAGATTTTGGACGACGAGTCCCTGGACGAGACTGAAGGTGCCGAGTCGTTTGACGAGGCCGAGGAGTTCGACCCGTTTGAGGGCATGTGCGATGAGGAGCTTGACGCCCTATGTGACGAGGACGACGGTTCTATGGGCTTTGGCGATGTGGAGCCCGGTTTCCGCAGCGGCTTTGTGGCCCTGGTCGGTCGTCCCAACGCCGGTAAGTCCACGCTGCTCAACGCCTGCTATGGCAAAAAGGTCGCCATCACCTCGCCGGTGGCCCAGACGACCCGCCGCCGCATGCGCGCCGTCGTCAACCGCCCCGGCTACCAGCTGGTCTTTGTCGATACCCGGGTATCCATAAGCCCAAGGACGGTCTGGGCTCCGAGCTCAACAAGAGCGCGTTGTTCGAGCTGAACGATGTCGATGTCGTCGCGTTTTTTGATCGATGCCACCAAGCCCATCGGCAGGGGAGACGCCTGGGTTGCCGAGCGTGTCAGGAATGCGCTCTGCAAGAAGGTCCTGGTGCTCACCAAGGCCGATGAGGCCGACCCCGCACAGGTCATGGAGCAGCTTAAGGCTGCCCACGAGCTGATGGAGTATGACGACGAGATCGTGACGTCGTCGGTCAAGAACTTCAACGTCGATGCCTTTATCGAGACCGTTGCGCACTTTTTGCCCGAGGGTCCGCGTTGGTTCCCCGAGGACATGGGTACTGACGCTTCCGACGAGACGCTCGTTGCCGAGTTTGTGCGCGAGAAGGTCTTGCGCCGCACCCGTGATGAGATCCCGCACTCCGTTGGCGTGATCTGCGATGCGCTCGAGCAGACCAAGAAGGTGCTGCGCGTGCACGCCACCATTTACGTTGAGCGCGAGGGCCAAAAGGGCATCATCATCGGCAAGGGCGGCGAGATGATCAAGCATATCGGTATCGACGCCCGTCGCGATCTTGAGCGCATCTTTGGCACGCAGGTCTTTTTTGGAGCTGGACGTGAAGGTCAAGGCCGGTTGGCGTGACGACGAGGCCCAGATTCGCCGCTTTGGCTACAACGCCGAGGACTAAGGGCGCGCGGCGCGCATGGCAGGCTCCCGGACATATCGCACCAAAGGTGCTCGTCCTCGACAAGACGAAGCTCAAAGAGACCGACCTGATCTTGACGATGCTTGACGAGCGGGGGCGGCAGGTTCGTGCCGTGGCAAAGGGCGCCCGCAAACCCGGCGGACGCCTGGCTGCGCGCTGCGAGCTGTTCTGTACGGTCGATATGCTGCTCGCACATGGACGGTCACTCGACGTGGTTTCTCAGGCCGAGCTTATGGAGGCGCCGCTCGGCGCTGCGCCCGATTACGAGACGACCTGCGCCGCAAGCGCGATCGCCGAGGTCGCGCGCGTATGTTCGTTCGAGGACGCCGAGGACCCGTTTACCTTTGCCATAACGCAGCGAGCGCTTGCACTGGTGGGCAGCGGGCTCGACTCGGCACATATGGACCTACTTGTGGCGGCATATGTCTTTAAGCTGCTGTCGCACGTTGGCTATCGACCAGATTTTTCGGCCTGCGTGCTGTGCGGAGACCCCATGCTGTCGTATTTTTCGCCCCAGGCGGGCGGGCTCATGTGCGGATCGTGCGCGTCGAGCGTTCCGGGTGCCGAGCTGGTATCGACTGGTGAGGTCGCATGGCTGCGCGCCCTCATGTCCATGACCTTCGATGCGCTCATGGCCGAGCGAATCGACCCGCATACCGCGGCATTCTTGCTCGGGCTTTCGCATGTTTGGGCTGCGACGCACACCGATCAGTGCCTCCGTGCGATGGAATTCATGTTGGGTCGGTGATGATGCGCAGGCGCGGGCTGCTTGTGGTAACATATCGGCCTGTTGGTACCTCGACCTTGGTTGCTCGCTCCACCGGCGGCTTCCCAGTCCGAGGCGAATCGAGTCGCCCGCTGGCGACGCAAAACGAAAGGTGAAACAATGACTGTTTCCAAAGAGCGCAAGGCGGAGCTGACTGCCCAGTTCGGTAACACCCCGGTCGACACCGGTAACCCCAAGGTTCAGGTTGCCATCCTGTCCGAGCGCATCAAGGAGCTGACCGAGCACATGAAGTCCCACCAGAAGGACTTCCACACCCGTCGTGGTCTGCTTATGCTCGTCGGCCGCCGTCGTCGTCTTCTCTCCTACATCAAGAAGAACGACATCGTCGAGTACCGTGAGCTCATTAAGGCTCTGGGCATCCGCGACAACATCCAGTAGGATTTGTACATGCTAAGAGCGTCCTGCGCAGCGGGGCGCTCTTTTTGTGTAAGGGCGTGAACAATCACGCTCTGAAGCGTGGCGGGGGCAGGGGGCCCGCGTCACATGAGAAGCCCGCAGGCAAGGGGCCTGTGGGGTAAAGGAGAACAATGACACTCGTATCCAAGACCTTTGAGCTGTACGGCAAGACCTACACCTTCGAGTCGGGCGAGCTTGCCAAGCAGGCCACCGGCGCCTGTCTTGTCAAGCAGGGCGACACCACGATGCTCGACACCGTGGTCGTTTCAAGGAGCGCAAGAACTACGACTTCTTCCCGCTGACCGTCGACTTCAACGAGAAGATGTACGCAGCCGGCCGCATCCCGGGTGGCTACCTCAAGCGTGAGGGCCGTCCCAGCGAGAAGGCCACGCTCACCGCGCGCATGATCGACCGTCCGATTCGCCCGAGCTTCCCGGACGGCTTCCGCAACGAGGTACACATCGTCGCCACCTCGCTCGTTGCCGATCAGGTCAACCCCTTCGACGTCATCAACGTCATGGGCGCCTCCTTGGCAATGACGCTCGGCGGCGTGCCCTTCGAGGGCCCGCTTGCCTGCGTGCGCATCGGCCGTAACGTGGAGACCGGCGAGTTTATCGTCAACCCCACCTACGAGGAGCGCGAGAACTCCGATCTGGACCTTGAGCTGGGCGGTTCTGCCGACTTCATCTCGATGGTCGAGGCCGGCGCCGAGGAGATCTCCGAGGACGACATGCTCGCCGCCATGAAGTTTGGCCAGGAGGCTCTCTGCTGCCTTCTGCCAGGCCCAGGACGAGTTCGTCGCCGAGTGGGAGCAGGTCAACGGCCCCATCGTCAAGAAGGGAGTACCCGCTCGACCAGCCCGTCGAGGAGGTCCAGGAGCGCATCTTCGCCCACTACGACGAGATGGCAGCCGCCCTTCGCGACGCCGACAAGCTCTCCCGTATCGGCAAGGTCGAGGCTCTGAAGGAGTCCATCCGTGCCGAGTTCACCGAGGAGGAGCAGGCCGCTTGGGAGCGCGAGATCCCTGTGGCGCTCAAGAAGCTCGAGAAGAAGGCTATGCGCACCATGGTCGTCGAGACCGGCGAGCGCGTCGACGGCCGTGCCGCCGACGAGATCCGTCCCATCATGGTGAAGGACAACTACCTGCCGCTCGTTCATGGTTCCGGTTTGTTCCAGCGTGGCCAGACCCAGGTGCTCTCGGTTCTTTCGCTCGGCATGCTCAACGAGGGCCAGCGTCTGGATACCATCGAGCCCACCGAGGGCAAGCGCTACATGCACCACTACAACTTCCCGCCGTTCTGCACCGGCGAGACCGGCCGCATGGGCAGCCCCAAGCGCCGCGAGATCGGTCACGGCAACCTGGCAGAGCGCGCTCTGCTTCCGGTGCTTCCCGACGAGAACGAGTTCCCCTACGCCATCCGCGTCGTCTCCGAGGTTATGGAGTCCAACGGTTCGTCTTCGATGGCTTCGACCTGCGGTTCCACGCTCGCCCTTATGGACGGCGGCGTGCCCATTAAGCGCCCGGTCTCCGGTATCGCCATGGGTCTGATCCAGGAGGAGGGTAAGACCGTGGTCCTGTCCGACATCCAGGGTCTCGAGGACTTCCTGGGCGACATGGACTTTAAGGTCACCGGTACCACCGAGGCATCACCGCCCTGCAGATGGACAACAAGGCCACCGGCCTTACCTTCGACATCCTGGCCCGCGCCCTGCAGCAGGCCAAGGAGGGCCGTGCCTTCATTCTGCAGAAGATGCTCGATGTGATTCCCGAGCCGCGTCACACCACGCGCAGCACCGCCCCGCGCATCGTCTCGATCCAAGTTCCGACCGATAAGATCCGCGACGTCATCGGTTCCGGCGGTAAGGTCATCCGCGGTATCCAGGACGAGACCGGCGCCTCGGTCGACATCCAGGAGGACGGCACCGTCTTTGTCGGCGGCACCGGCGAGTCCGTCGACCAGGCCGTCGAGCGCATCAAGCTCATCATCAAGGTTCCCGAGCCGGGCGAGGAGTACACCGGTCGCGTGGTCTCCATCCAGCCCTTCGGCGCCTTCGTCAACCTGCTGCCCGGTAAGGACGGCCTGCTGCACATCTCCCGCGTCGCCAAGGGCCGCGTGGAGAAGGTCGAGGATGTCCTCAACGTGGGCGACGAGGTCAAGGTCGTCGTCATCGAGGTCGATGATCGCGGCAAGATCTCGCTCGATCGTCTGGACAAGCCCGAGGCCCCGGCTCGCGCCGAGGGTGCCCCCGAGGGCGACGGCGAGCACTTCCAGCGCCGTGAGCGTCCGCGTCGCGAGCGCTCCGAGCGCAGCGACCGTCCGCGCCGTCCCGGCGACAACGGAGGCCGCAAGCCCCGCCGTCACCACGACGCCGAGTAACAGCCGCACATAAGCAGCTCAGAAAGGGCGACTCCGCACTGGGGTCGCCCTTTTTGCTTGCGCGCGGGGGCGGCGCATATGAAAGTTTCCTGCTCTACAGTTCTGCGCAAGACGGAAAGCACATTAAGTGCTTTCCTTTGCGTGCGGAACTCGCGATAGAACTTCATATGAGTCCTTCCCGGGCGCAAAGCAAAAGGGCTGGTTAACGCTGTTGGTAGCTTGCTGGTCTTCTGTTCTTAGTTGATATACTTTTTTCGCATCTAACGCTTAGCCTAGGGGTTGGCATGACAAATAAGGTTGAATGGGACCGCATGATTGCCGGGGAGCTCTATAGCCCCTATCGGGTTAACGACCATTCGTTTAGTAGGGTGCATGCGGCTCAGAAGTTGTTTAATGAGTCGGAGTATTGGGCTGATTCGAGCGCCTTTGAGGAACTAAAGAAGTGTTTTCGCGTTGCTCCGGACGATATGGTCTTAACGGCTCCCGTTTATTTTGATCACGGCGACAGGGTTTCGTTTGGTAACCATTTCTATGCGAATACCGGTTTGACGATTCTGGACGAAAATTACGTGACCTTTGGCGACAACATCTTTCTAGGACCCCATGTGAGTATATTTACTGCTGGGCATCCAATTGACGCCGATGCGCGCAATCTAGACCTCGAGTATGCTAAGCCTGTCGTAATCGGCAACAACGTCTGGATGGGCGGCGGGGTGATTATCAATCCGGGCGTATCAATCGGAGACGATGTGGTCATAGCCTCAGGTTCAGTTGTTGTTAAAGACGTTCCAAGCCACGTCATCATCGGCGGCAATCCAGCTCATATCATTCGAGAGATTACCGACAGCGATCGCAAGCTCTGGCAAGGCCAGCTGAATGCCTACAACGAGGCAATTGGATCATAGCCTCGGCATTCCCGCAGATAAAACCTACTAAAACAAACCTATCCCTTATTGGCAGGTTTCCCGTGGGGCGGGCACTGATGAAGTTTATCGCGAGTTCCGCACGAACAGGAGACCACTTAATGTGGCCTCCGTCGTGAGCAGGACTGTAGAGCAGGAAACTTCATCAGTGCCCGCCCCACGGGAAACCGGCGGGATATACAGGTCCAGATGGGGCTTTGATGCATGGGTGGTCTGCGCTCGTGCAAATGGGTATCATATTTTGGTTATTGCATCGACTCTGTGATGCATTGTTGTATGTGCCCGGCGGTCGGTTTGCCAGAAGCGCCCCGTCGGTTGTTTCAGACCCGTTTCGAAGAAAGGAAACAACACTAACCTATGGCAGCTAAAAAATCATCTACTCTGAAGATCATTCCGCTCGGCGGCCTTGACGGCATCGGCAAGAACATGACGGTCTTCGAATGCGGCGACGACATGGTGCTCGTTGACGCTGGCCTCATGTTCCCCGACGATTCCCAGCCCGGTATCGACCTGGTGCTTCCCGACTACACCTATGTTCTGGAGAACGAGGAGAAGCTCCGCGGCATCGTCGTCACCCACGGCCACGAGGACCATACCGGCTCGCTTCCGTACCTGCTGCAGGACCTCAACAATAAGGTGCCCATCTTTTCGAGCAAGCTGACGCTTGGCTTTATCGAGGGCAAGCTTTCTGAGTTCCGCATCCGCGCACCCAAGTTCCGCGAGGTCAAGGGCGGCAGCCACGTCAATCTGGGTGGCATCTCGCTCGACTTCTTCTCGATGACGCACTCCATCCCCGGCGCTCTGGGCGTGTTCATCCGCACCAACCAGGGTACCGTTATGCACACCGGCGACTTTAAGCTCGATCAGACGCCCATCGACGGCGTCACGCCCGACTATGCCGCCATCAGCCGCTTTGCCAAGCAGGGCATCGACCTACTGCTGTCCGATTCCACCAACGCCACGGTTCCCGGCTTTACCAAGTCTGAGGCCGAGGTCGGTCCCAGCTTGCTGCATGCCATCAAGAACGCCCCGGGCCGCGTGTTCGTCGCGTCGTTCTCGAGCCACATCCATCGTTTGCAGCAGATCTGCGATGCCGCCCGCAAGTGCGGCCGTAAGGTCGTTGTGACCGGTCGCTCCATGCTCACGAACACCCGCGTGGCGCGCGAGCTTGGCTACCTCAACATCGACGACGCCGATATCATCGATGCCTTTGACATTGATAACCTGCCTGACGACAAGATCGTCGTCATGTGCACCGGTTCGCAGGGCGAGCCGCTGTCGGCCCTGTCCCGCATGGCCAATGGCGAGCACAAGACGCTCTCTATCCACGAGGGCGATACCGTCATCCTCTCGGCAACTCCCGTTCCCGGCAACGAGAAAGCCGTCCAGCAGGTCGTCAACAGCCTGGCCAAGCTCGGCTGCGACGTGTGGGATAAGAACCGCGCTCTCGTCCACGTCTCGGGCCACGGCAGCCAGGAGGAGCTCAAGCTCCTGATGGCCATGGCCAAGCCCACGTACTTTATGCCGGTTCACGGCGAGGCCGTGCACCTGCGTGCCCATGCCCAGCTGGCCCGCAAGATGGGCCTCAAGGACGATCACATCTTTATCCTCGACAACGGCGACACGCTCGAGATGCGCGGCGGTATCGTCGAGCGCGGTACGCCCGTCGAGTCCGGCGTCGTCTACGTCGACGGCCTTCGTATCGGCGATACCGACCCCATCGTCTTGCGCGATCGTCAGAAGCTCGCCAATGACGGTATGGTTACCGCTGTTGCCATCGTCTCGCTTAAACACAAGAAGATCGAGGCCATCGAGTTCTCGGGCCGCGGCGTCTCGTTTGCCATCGACGACCAGTTCTCCGAGGATGCCTCCGCGTCCATCATGAAGACGATCGAGAAGGGCAAGTTCAGCTTTACGAGCAGCGGTTCCGACGCCATTCGTAAGGCCGTGCGCGACTCGCTCTCTAACTTTATCTGGAGCCGTACGCGCACTCGTCCGATGATCATCCCGGTCGTCATGGAGGTTTAGTTTGGCGCGCGGATCTGCACAAAACGCCAAAGGCAATAAGGCCAACAACCAACCGGCATCTGCTAAGGGTGCCGGTTCCCATCTGCGTGCCAATAAGGGCCACGAGGACGAGTTCGAAGATTTCGAACCCTTGGTCGAGCCCTCGGCCAACCGTGATATCGCCGGCGTGGTCATCGCCGTTTTGGCGATTGCGTCCTTTATTGCCGTGATTTCGCCGGCAACGGCACCCGTGACGGCTGCGGTTGCCGGTTTCTACCACCTTGGCTTTGGCCTGGGCGCCTACGTGCTGCCGATCGTCATTTTGCTGTTTGCCGCCACGCTCTTTTTAGGCGAGGACTCGCCGCTCAACGTACGCTCTGTTGCGGGCGGCGCCGTGGTCTTTATCGCCGTCGTCTCCATTCTTTCGCTGATGGTGCCGGGTACGAGTGTCTCTTGCGACCTTATGTTCACGGCGCAAAACCTTTCTGCCTCGGGTGGCTACATTGGTGCCTTTATCGCCAGCACGCTGCAAAATGCCCTGGGTAAACCCATTGCGATGGTGGTCCTGTTGGGCTTTGTCGTCGTGGGCTTGGTCATCATCGGCTTTTTCGGTGGGTGGCGTGTTGCTCTCTGCCGTGACCGTGCGGCCGATTTTCGCCGAGCGCCGTCGTGCCGATGTCAACGCCAGCCCGTGGGGTGACGACGAAGCCCTATCGGTGCCCGGCGTTGCCCGTCCGCACCTGAGCATTCTTCGTCAAAAAGGGCTCCGATGCTGCCGTGACCACGGTTATGGGCAATGACGTCGATCCGATTCTTGGACGAAGAAGACGAGGACGAGGATCCGTTTGTCGATGTGTCCGAGGCCGTTGAGGCTGAGCACGCTAAGACGACGCTGTTGCCGCGCCGCCATGCCAAGAAGGGCAAGGCTGCACCCAAACTCAACACGAGTGAGCCCGACCCGTCTTGGTCCGATAGCGAGATTGAGCTCACCGAGGGCGATGACGAGGATGACGAGGCTCCGATTGAGACCGCAAAGACAACTTTGCTGCCGCGCCGCCATGCAAAGCGCGACCAGGTAACCGGTCAGCTTTCGATGGAAGACGACCCCGATAAGATCGACGAGTCCGAGCCGCCGTTTGCCGTGAATCCTGTCTCTGCGGCCCCGCAGATCCCCGACTTCTTGAAGCATCCCAAGGTTGCCGATGCGTCTGCATCGAGTGCTGTCGAATCGGCTGCGGCTAGCGATGGGAGAGCGGACGGCGGCGCCGCAGATAACGAGGGCGAAGAAGAGGACGGCCTCAAACTTCCGCCACTTGAGATTCTGCATGCCAACCCGCAGTCGGCGTCCTCCGCGTCTTCTGACAAGGAGCTGGAACAGACTGCCGAGTCGCTTCAGTCCACCTTGCTGGAGTTTGGTCGTAGTGCCCGCGTGGTCGGCTGGATCGCCGGCCCCACGGTGACGACCTTTAAGTTGCAGCCCGGCGAAGGCGAGCGCGTGAGCAAGATCTCGAGCCTCGGGGACGATATCGCGCTTTCGCTTGCCGCCCAGTCGGTGCGTATCTTCGCGCCGATTCCGGGCACTTCGCTTGTGGGTATCGAGATCCCCAACCGCAAACGACGTCAATCTGGGCGACGTGCTGCCCTATGTGAAGGGCGGCCCGCTCGAGCTGGCCATCGGTCGCGATGCCGAGGGTACGCCGGTCGTTGCCGACCTCGCCAAGATGCCCCACCTGCTGATCGCCGGTACCACCGGTTCCGGTAAGTCGGTCATGATTAACTCCATCATCACGACCCTGCTCATGCGCGCCCTTCCCGAGGACGTTCGCCTGATCATGGTCGACCCCAAGCGCGTCGAGCTTGCGGGCTATAACGGTCTGCCGCATCTCTATGTGCCTGTGGTGACCGAGCCCAAGCAGGCCGCGAGCGCTCTGCAATGGGCTGTGTCCGAGATGGAGCGTCGCCTGAAGGTCTTCGAGCGCCTTAACGTGCGTAAGATCTCGACCTACAACGAAAAGCAGGCCGCCGGCGAGTTTGAGCATTACGACAACCCGCCGCAAAAGATGCCCTACCTGGTCATCATCATTGACGAGCTCTCGGATCTGATGATGGTCGCCGGCAAGGATGTCGAGGCGTCGATCGTGCGTATCGCCCAGCTGGGCCGTGCCGCCGGTATCCACCTTATCGTGGCCACGCAGCGGCCCAGTTCCAACGTGGTGACGGGCCTTATCAAGGCCAACATCACCAACCGCATCGCCTTTAACGTTGCCACGGGCATCGACTCGCGCGTCATCATTGACCAGATGGGTGCCGAAAAAGCTCACCGGTTTGGGCGACATGCTGTTTTCCAAGGTCGACTGGGGCAAGCCTCGCCGTATTCAGGGCTGCTTTGTTTCGGATGACGAGATTAATGAGATCGTCGAGTTCGTCAAATCTCAGAGCGAGCCCGACTACCACGAGGAGATCCTGTCTGCCGTGGCGCCCGCCTCGATGTCCATGGCGGGTGGCGGCATTGTCCGCACCGGGTCGCCGAGCCGCAGGACGACGACCCGCTCATTTGGGAAGCCGCCCATATTGTGGTGGAATCGCAGCTGGGCTCCACATCTGGCCTGCAACGCCGTCTGAAGGTTGGCTATGCGCGTGCCGGGCGTATTATGGATATGCTGGAAGAAAAGGGTGTCGTTGGTCCGCCTGACGGTTCCAAGCCGCGTGAGGTTCTCCTAGACGAAGAGGGTCTTGCCGCGCTGAAATCTGTCGACGCCGAGATGGCACGTGAAGATCGTGAGTTTGGAGGATTCTGATGGCTGCACGCTTTGGTGACATGCTGCTCGAGCAGCGTCGCCGAATGGGCCTTTCCATTCAGCAGGTCGCCAACACCATCAAAATCAGGCCGCAGATCATCGAGTTTTTCGAGACCGGTAACTTTGCTTCGATGCCGCCGCGCGGCTATGCGCAGGGCATGATTTCGAGCTATGCTCGCTTTTTGGGCCTCAATCCGCGCGAGGTCGTCAATGCCTACTTTGACGATCTGATGGCATACGAGCGTGAGACGTCGCAGCAGGGCGGTCGTTTTCAGGACGCCGCCGGCTATGTCAATTCGCGTTCCTCGGTGGATAACGGGCGCTTTCTGATGGTTCAGGGCGGTCGTTCGACCCGCTATGGACAGCGTCCTCAGCAGGCCGGTTATATTACCGAGACGGGTTCGGGCGAGGAGATTCGCTCACAGCGTGACCGGTTCCGCAGTACGCCGATGCCCGAGGACCGTGCACTTCCCGCTGCCCGCGGCGTGGCGCGTGACCCTCGTGCCGGCTACGGCGACGGCGGCTATTCCGATCGCGGTTGCCGTGGTGTCTCTACCGGACGCTCTCGCGGTGGCTATGCGGACGCCGATGCCACGCAGGTGACGCCGCGTCTTCGCTCTCAATCACAGCCGTATGACCAGCGCTCTTCGGCTCCGCGTTCGGGCCAGCGTGGCTATCAAGGCCGCGGTGAACTTGCGCCCCGCTCGGGTCAGCGCAGCCTTCAGGGCCAGGGCGGCTATCGCGGCCGTTCCGATAGCAATCGCGGTCGTATGCCTCAGGGGAGGCGGCCGCAGCAGTTCCAATCGTGGACGCGGCGGATCACGTACTCCTCAAAACAACGGGCTCGATCCGCGTATCGTCTACGCCGGCATCGGTGCCGTTGCGCTGCTGTTGATTGTGCTCATCGTGGTGCTTCTGCGCGGCTGCGCATCTTCGACGCCCGAGACCACGCCCGAGACGCCCGCTGCCACCAAGAAGACGACCAAGAAGTCTTCTAAGAAGACCGAAACGGTCGACGAGGACGAAGACACCGATAAGGCGATGGATGAGTCGACCGATTCGGACGCCACCAAGACGACGGCCAAGAAGGAAGAGAGCGAGGTCACGAAGGTCAAGGTCTCCGTTGCCAAGGGAAAGACCGCGTGGATTGAGGTCAAGGTCGACGGCAAGTCGGTCTATGGCGCCCAGGCGACTGGCCCCTTTGAGCAGGAGTACACGCCCGAGTCCTCGATCGAGATCACCACGTCCAAGCCTTCCGATGTCACCGTTACCAAGAACGGTGAAAAGGTCCGTTACGATACCAA
>VOFC01001378.1_pt1 | contig 38001 bp, 62 predicted proteins | sample 5384161 | NCBI WGS metagenome assembly VOFC01 (sample SAMN12384722, study PRJNA508395) | human gut metagenome | isolation source: healthy gut B | host: Homo sapiens | reverse complement strand
CTTTGCCAATAAGATATGGAATGCCGCAAGATTTACTCTGATGAATCTTGATGTAACTGAAAATAAATTACCTGATTTGAACGATTTACAGCTTGAGGATAAATGGATACTTTCAAAGTATAATGACGTTGTTAAGTCGGTTACTGAAAATCTTGATAAGTTTGAACTTGGTATCGCACTTTCAAACTTGTACGATTTCATTTGGGAGAACTTCTGTGACTGGTATATCGAGCTTGTAAAGCCGAGATTGTTCGATAAGGAAAATCCGACAGGTAAGACGGCGCAGTATGTATTGACATATGTACTTTCAAATACAATGAAGTTACTGCATCCGTTTATGCCGTTTATTACAGAAGAAATTTGGCAGCATCTACCTCATGAGGGCGAAAGCATTATGATAAGTGAGTGGCCTGAATATGACGAAAAACTTAACTTCCCTAAAGGATGTTGAGAGTATGGAACTTATTATGCAGTCAATCAGTGCTATCAGAAACAGAAGAGCTGAAATGAATGTTCCGCCGAACTCTGTAAAGAGCATAGGAGATGAAGCTTTTTGTGGTTGCAAATCTCTTCAAAGCATCACCATTCCGAACTCTGTAACGAGCATAGGAGATTGTGCTTTTAGTTTGTGCGAATCTCTTCAAAGCATCACCATTCCAAACTCAGTAACGAATATAGGAGATACAGCTTTTTGGTCATGCTATTCTCTTCAAAGCGTCACTATTCCAAACTCTGTAACGAGCATAGGAGTTGACGCTTTTGGTGGGTGCAAATCTCTTCAAAGCGTCACCATTCCGAACTCAGTAACGAAGATAGGAAATTTCGCTTTTAACTCGTGCAAATCTCTTCAAAGCGTCACCATTCCGAACTCTGTAACGAGCATAGGAGATAATGCTTTCTGTTCGTGCAAATCTCTTCAAAGCGTCACCATGCACAGTCTTTTCTACATTTGCAATATCGCCGATGTCGTGAGTTTCGGTAAACACTTTATACGGCTCATTTGATATACGTTTAAATATAACCATTTTACCCGTTTCGCCTGCGAGTGCTGCCGCAACGGCTGTTGCACCTGCGTCGTATGCCTCTGTTATATCGCGTCTTGAAACGATATGTGACGCACATCTTTGAAGTGTTGAGAACACGATACCTCTTGACTTCATACCGGTATCTTTACCAACCATATCCGAAAGGAAAAGCGCGGTTTCGCCAAGCATTTTGTGACCGAAAACGTCAAGTTTCATATCGTCCTTTGTGTTTCGCAGATATATTGACCGTCGGCGTTTCGTATACCCTCCGACAATGCGATAATAGCAGACGACTTATGCTTTTTAACCTCTAAAATATCGCTTACAAATTTATCGTAGCTGAAAGGTGTTTCGGGAAGATAAATAAGGTCGGGACCTGTACAGTCCTCCGTTCTTGTAAGTGCAGACGAGGCTGTAAGCCAACCGGCGTTTCTGCCCATGATTTCAACTATTGTGATTGAGTCGGTCGTGTAAGTGTCAGTGTCAAGGATGATTTCTTTCATTGCGGACGCAACGTATTTTGCCGCACTTCCGTAACCCGGTGTATGGTCGGTTTTGTCAAGGTCGTTGTCGATTGTTTTCGGCACGCCCATAAATGTAATATCGCTGTTTATCTTGTTTGCGTATTCGGCAAGCTTTTTATCGTATCCATAGAATCGTTGCCGCCGATATAGAAGAAGTGCTTAATATCAAGCTTTTTAAGTATCGCAAAAAAGTTTTTCGTATACGGCACTGTCTTTTTTTCATAATGTGGCAGCTTGTAACGGCAAGTGCCGAGAAATGATGAAGGAGTGCGTTTTAAAATTTCAATATCAAGGTCGTTTTTGATACAGTCGTTAAGTTCGACATATCTCTCCTGCAAAGTCCCTCAAGACCGTTTCGCATACCGTAAATCTTACCGCAGCCGGCACGCTTAGCGCCTTTGAAAAACTCCGACAAGACTTGAATTGATTACAGATGTCGGTCCGCCCGATTGTCCTACAATTACATTACCGTTCATAATTATTTAGCCTTTCTGTGAGAAAATATATTTTAAAAATTACGCTAACATTATAACATTTTATCCGAATTTGGGCAATAGTAAAACGATAATATTTGAGATATGATGTTTTTATGTAAAAAGAAAGTTACAATAAACGATAATTTTGTATATTTTTTTATTGATACAATGAAATTAATATGTTATAAAGAAGATAATGAGCGGAGTTTACCGCATAAATCGAAAGAAGTAATAGTATGAAATATTCAGCAGAAGTAGGACATATATGTCCTTTGACAAAAGGAGCATATCATGGTCCTGCTCCAATCCCTCAAGAGGGTAAATGGACACAGGCAAAGGAAATTAAAGATATTTCCGGTCTTACACACGGTGTTGGTTGGTGTGCACCTCAACAGGGTACTTGTAAACTTACACTAAACGTAAAAGAAGGTATTATCCAAGAGGCGTTGGTAGAAACAGTCGGATGTTCGGGTATGACACACTCAGCTGCTATGGCATCAGAAATTCTTGTAGGCAAGACAATTCTTGAGGCTCTTAATACAGACCTTGTCTGTGATGCTATCAATACAGCTATGAGAGAGCTTTTTCTTGCAGATTGTTTACGGTCGTACACAAACAGCTTTTTCAGAGGACGGTCTTCCAATCGGTGCTGGTCTTGAGGACCTTGGTAAAGGACTTAGATCACAGGTTGGTACAACTTATGCAACACTTGAAAAGGGCCCAAGATACCTTGAACTTGCAGAAGGTTACATAACAAAGATTGCAGTTGATGATAACAACGAAATCATCGGTTATAAGTTTGTTCATCTTGGTAAGATGATGGAAATGATAGCTAAGGGTATGGACGCTAACGAAGCTTTGGAAAAGGCAAGCGGACAATACGGAAGAGTTGACGATGCTGCAAAACTTCTTGACCCAAGACACGAATAATCTGAAAAGGGAGGTAAATATATAATGGCTTTATTTGAGAGTTATGAAAGAAGAATAGATCAAATCAATGCTGAGCTTAAAAAGCATGGCATTTCATCAATAGAAGAAGCAAAGAAAGTCTGTGATGACGCCGGTGTTGACGCATACAACATCACAAAGAGCATTCAGCCAATCTGCTTTGAAAACGCTTGTTGGGCTTACACAGTAGGTGCGGCTATCGCAATTAAAGACGGTGTTAAGACAGCTGCAGAGGCTGCCGAGAAAAATCGGTCTTGGCTTGCAGTCATTCTGTATTCCCGGCTCTGTTGCCGACGACAGAAAGGTTGGTATCGGTCACGGTAATCTTGGCGCAATGCTACTAAGAGAAGAAACAAAATGTTTCGCATTCCTTGCAGGTCACGAATCATTCGCAGCTGCTGAAGGTGCTATCGGTCTTGCAAGAAGCGCAAACAAGGCTCGTAAGGAAGACCTAAGAGTTATCCTTAACGGTCTTGGTAAGGACGCCGCTCAAATCATCTCAAGAATTAACGGCTTTTCACTTATGTACAGACTAAGTTTGATTACTATACAGGTAAGCTTGAAATCGTTAAGGAAACAGCTTACTCAAAGGGCGAAAGAGCAAAGGTTCGCTGCTACGGCGCGGACGATGTTCGTGAAGGCGTTGCAATCATGCACTTAGAGGGTGTTGACGTTTCTATCACAGGTAACTCAACCAATCCGACAAGATTCCAGCACCCTGTTGCAGGTACATATAAGAAAGAATGTATCGAACAAGGTAAGAAGTATTTCTCAGTTGCATCAGGCGGCGGTACAGGTCGTACACTTCACCCTGATAATATGGCTGCAGGTCCTGCTTCATACGGTATGACAGATACAATGGGTCGTATGCACTCAGACGCTCAATTCATCTTCAGTTCCTGCTCAGGTTCATCTTCAACAGTTCCTGCTCACGTTGAAATGATGGGTCTTATCGGTATGGGTAACACCGTTGTAAAGGCCGGTAAGTTCTAATTTAAAGAACGGTATTTTAAAAGACGATACTTTTGTCCTTACAGTCTGACCAATGCGGATTTTTGTTAGTTTGCTTTCGGAAAAATTTTTGTCATGTTGTTTAAGATATTCAATGTTTTTAAACTGTACACAGAAGACACTTGTCATTGCGGCGTTTATCTACCTTGGCAAGCGGAAGTTCAATGTCATTTGCGGCAAATGGAGTTTGTCGTTTGGTGAGAAGATATAATCGCCCTTCATATTTTTAGAATATGGGCAAAATGGAGCACGTTCATTTTGAATATCGGGTTTACCAAGTTGTATACAAAATTACAGAATTGTTCACGTGTAATATCATCGTTAAAGTTGTAGTTTTTGTTGTCGATAATGCCAAGTGATACCGCTCTTGATATGTCGCTTTCAAATGCGGTGACTTCATCGTTTTGCTCAATTTGAGTTGCGTTGTTGCTTTCTTCTGTTTCATTGCTTGCAAATACAGATGTAACTGACATCATCGCCAATGCAAGAATAATTGTTATTGCTTTTTTTAACATTTTCAATTTCTCCGTTTCATTTGCTTAAAATTCGGTAATTGCAAATAGCTTTAAAATTTGTAGAATGTTCCTCTATTATAAATACTTTTTAAAAGCTCAAAAGGTTGCATTAATTTTAAAAATACAAAATCTGTAATTTGCTTTAGAGGTTTTTACTGTCGTATTTTTCGAGAATTTCTCTGATTTTTGCTATATTGTCTTCGGTTAATTGCTTATTGTTGTTCTCTATATTTTCCATAAACCCTGCCGATATAATTCCTGTAGGAACAGCCACAAGCCCTATTCCCAATAAAGCAATTATTGCACTGAATATTTTCCTGCTACGGTAAGAGGATAAATATCCCCATATCCCACAGTGGTAAACGTAGATATTGCCCACCATAAACCAGAAAAAGCATTTGAAAAAAACATCGGGTTGAACAGGGTTTTCAAAGTAATACATAATAACCGAAGAAATAATCATCAATAAAAATACAACAAATATTGACGAAACTAATTGATCGGATTTTTTCTTTAGTACATTACCTATTGAAGATAATCCCGATGTATAGCGGTTCATTTTGAAAAGTCTGAAAAGGCGAAGTAATCTTATTAACCGCAAAATTCTTAAATCAATGGGTAATAGAAACGGTATGTAAAATGGCAGTATTGCTAATAAATCGACAATAGCCATCGGAGAAAAGAATAATTTTATGCGTGCAATGAACGGTTTCTTTTCCGGATATAATAAATCGGCAGTCCAAAGCCTTAATATGTATTCAACAGAGAAAATTATAACGGAAACAATCTCTATAATTAAGAATATACGGATTTTTAATGCGGATAAGGAAAAGGTTGCTGCGATAATAGTTACGGTATTAATTAAAATTAATGTGACGATAACTAAGTCGAACATTTTACTTAGAATGCTTGAATTATCGGCAGGTTGAATAATTTTAAAAATTTTATTTTTTATTGATTTCATCTTATACACCTACTACTTTAAATTTGATTATTTAATTTTATCATATTGGTTAGTTAATTGCAATAAATGTTTACAGATGAATTTTTAGTTAATATAAGTTAAATGAATATGCAAGAAATATTGACAACAGGGTCGATTTTTGATACTATTATTATGTATTACTATAAGTAAATTTTAAGGGAAGGACAGGTGAGTTTTTATGACTCCTAAAGTAGCATTAATAATGGGAAGTGACTCTGATTTTGAAAAATTAAAGAGTTGCGTTGCAAAGCTTAAAGAATTTAAAATTGAGGTAGATGTGAATGTAATTTCTGCACACAGAACACCTGACAAAGCGGCAGAATTTGCCAAGAATGCCGAGAAAAACGGTATTGAGGTTATAATTTGTGCGGCAGGTATGGCGGCACATCTCGGTGGAGTTATAGCGGCTCACACAACAGTACCTGTTATAGGTATTCCGATTAAGTCAACACTTGAGGGTATGGACGCACTTTTTGGCAACAGTCCAAATGCCTCCGGGTATCCCTGTTGCGACGGTCGGTATAGATAACGGCACGAATGCGGCGATTTTGGCTGCACAAATGCTTGCTATTAAATATGATTATTTGAAAGACGCTCTAAAAGACGCAAAAGTTAAAATGGTTGAGGGCGTCGAGAAAAAGACGAGAAAATTAAAAAAGCAGTTGCAGAAATGTAATTTGATATTTAAGTGAAAACAATTTTAAAGGAGATAAAAATATGAGTGAAAATGCGTACAAACAAGCAGGTGTAGACGTTGAGGCGGGCTACGAATCAGTAAGACTAATCAAGGACGACGTTAAAAAGACAGCGATTGAGGGCGTACTTGGCGGAATCGGCGGCTTCGGCGGACTTTTTGAAATGCCGAAAAACTACGAAAATCCTGTACTTGTTTCGGGTACTGACGGTGTAGGTACAAAAATTAGAGTTGCTTTTCTTATGGACAAGCACGATACTATCGGTCAAGACTGCGTTGCAATGTGTGTAAACGACATTGCTTGTTCGGGTGCAAAGCCGTTGTTCTTCCTTGACTATATCGCAATCGGTAAGAATGTTCCGGAAAAGGTTGCACAAATCGTTAAAAGGCGTTGCGGACGGCTGTGTTTTTGTCGGGTTGCGCGCTTGTAGGCGGGGAAACAGCGGAACATCCGGGAATGATGCCGGAAGATGAATATGACGTTGCAGGATTTAGCGTTGGTGTTGTTGAAAAGAGCAAAATCACTGACGGTAAAATGCAAAAGCGGGCAACGTGCTTATCGGTATCGCGTCAAGCGGTGTTCACTCAAACGGCTATTCACTTGTCAGAAAAGTTTTCGGTCTTAATGACGATAACGCAAAGGAAACTCTTAATACATATTCAGACGAACTTGGAAAGACAATCGGTGAGGAACTTTTGACACCGACAAGAATTTACGTTAAACCGCTTCTAAAGCTTATTGACGAAGTCGGTATTAATACCGTTTCTCATATCACAGGCGGCGGATTTATCGAAAATGTTCCGAGAATGTTGCCTGATGGTTTGAAAGCCGTTATCAAAAAGGGCTCATGGGAGGTTCTTCCTATATTTAATCTTATGCAGAAAAAAGGCTGATATTCCTGAAAGAGATATGTACAACACATTCAATATGGGTATCGGTATGATTGTTGCTGTTGATGCGGATAAGGCTGAAAAGGCTGTTAAGTGCCTTGAGGACGCAGGCGAAAAAGCTTATATTATCGGTGAACTTGTTGACGGCGAAAAAGGTGTGGAGATAGTCGGTAATAATGAGGTTATTTCGTAAAAAATATGAGGCATCTCTCGGGTTTAAAAAACTTGAATAAAACATACGTCAGCGTTCCTTTTGCTCCTGATATATACCATATCTTTTTCACGAGGAGGTTTAAATTATGAAAAGAATAGGTGTTCTTATTTCGGGCGGCGGCACGAATTTACAGGCTTTGATTGATAAACAGGGTACTGTTTTGAAAAGCGGTAAGATTGTGTGTGTATGCTCAAATAACAGTAAGGCGTACGGTCTTGAACGTGCAAAAAATGCAGGTATTGCGACTAAAGTTATCCGCAAAAATGCCGATTGCGGCGGTGATAACGATGAATTTAACCGCCAAATTTGTGCATATATGAAAGAAATGGACGTTGATGTGATTGTCCTTGCAGGATTTTGGCGATTTTGGGCGGTGACTTGCTTAAAGAATACGCAAATAAAATTGTCAATATCCACCCGTCACTTATACCGTCATTTTGCGGTGACGGCTTTTACGGATTGAAAGTACATCAGGCGGCACTTGATTACGGCGTTAAAGTGACAGGCGCAACGGCACAGCACGTAAATAAAATCACAGACGGCGGTAGAATTTTATTACAAAAAGCGGTTTATATTGAGGATGGCGATACGCCTGAAATTTTGCAAAAACGTGTTATGGAACAGGCAGAATGGATTATTTTGCCCCAAGCCGTTGAATTGGTTTGTGCTGATATGGTGTGATGAATAGCCGTAAAAATAATAGGTTGGAATTTTATGATTATTCACAAAACGGTGCGTATTTTGTGACTATATGCTCGAAAGACAAACAAAAAATATTTTGGAAAATCAACAATGTAATCAACAATGTTCCGTAGGGGCGGTCAGCGGCCGCCCGCAAGACAAATTAAATCATTTAGGTTTGATTGTTAAAATCGGTATTGAAAAAATTCCATTGTATTATCAAAATATAACGGTTGACAAATACGTCATTATGCCGAATCATGTGCATTTGATAATACGCATAGATAACAATTATATTAACGGGCGGCCAATGACCGCCCCTACTCTCTCGCAAATAGTCAATCAATTTAAAGGGTATTGTTCAAAACAAATTGGACACCCTGTATGGCAAAAGTCATTTCACGACCATATAATCCGAAATCAAGCGGATTACAATCGCATATGGGAGTATGTAGACACAAACGCAATAAAGTGGGAATCGGACTGCTATTACAACTAAAAAGGAGAAGTATAATGAAAAAAATTGATATATATGAAGAACTAAAAAGCAACGACTATCCAGGTCGTGGTATTGTAATCGGAAAAAGTGCTGACGGTAAAAGTGCCGTTACGGCATATTTTATAATGGGCAGAAGCGTAAACAGCCGTAACCGTGTATTTATTGAGGACGGCGACGGTATTCGTACACAAGCGTTTGACCCGTCAAAGCTTGAAGACCCGCATCTTATCATATATGCACCTGTTCGCGTGCTTGGTGACAAGACTATCGTCACAAACGGCGACCAAACAGATACGATTTACGAACATATGGAAAACGGTCAGACATTTGAACAGTCATTAAGAACTCGTGAATTTGAGGACGATGACCCTAACTTTACACCGAGAATATCGGGTATTATTGAACCGAATAAGGGTGGATTTGATTATTCAATGTCAATACTAAAGAGTGCTGACGGCAATCCGCAGTCTTGTCAAAGATATACTTTTTCGTATAACAATCCGCTTGACGGCGAGGGCCACTTTATCCATACATATATGGGTGACGGCAGTCCGCTTCCGTCATTTGAGGGTGAGCCTAAAAAGGTTGCAATTTCAAACGATATTGATGAATTCACAGACGGTCTTTGGAATTCGCTTAATGCGGATAATAAAGTTTCGTTGTTCGTAAGATTTATCGACCTTGCAACAGGCGAAACAAAAACAAAAGATTGTAAACAAAAATCAGTAATTATAAAAAGATGAAAAAGATTATTAATCTGATAATAGTTTTAATGATATTTGTTTTGACTGCTTGTTCAAATACCAACGGAAACTATTATCTCATAAAAGATTATTCTACTATTGGAATTATACAGAATTATGATAAAAATGATGAAAACGATAGATTAAAAGAAAAAAATGCTGAAAAAACAGTTACCAAAAATGGAATGTGATGTTGCGTTTGCAGATATTGAGATTTTAGGCGAAGAAAATGGGAAAACATATGTGTTGGCATTTTATCGTGGATATAATTGTTACGGTGAAAAAAAGTAAAATGCGTTTTCAGCAATGAAGAATTAGCAGAATTTAATGATATAGAAGATGATGATTATAATTCGATTGACGGTCAGAATCTATATTTAGAGATTAATAATTTTTGCCCGAAAAAATAATTACTCCGCTTGCCAACGCATATGCACGCGCAAGAGGTGCTGACAGAATGTCGTCATTCGGTGATTTTATCGCTCTTTCGGATGTGTGTGACGCAGATACAGCAAGACTTATTAAGAGAGAAGTATCAGACGGTGTTATCGCTCCGGGCTACACAGATGAGGCTATGGAGCTTCTCATGGCTAAGAAGAAGGGAAACTACAACATCATCCAGATAGATGAGAACTATGTTCCTGAAGAGCTTGAGACAAAGCAGGTTTACGGTGTGAGCTTCGAGCAGGGAAGAAACGAGCTTGATGTCAACGGAGATCTTCTTTCAAATATCGTTACAGAGAACAAGGATATTCCTGAGGAGGCACATTGACCTTAAGATATCACTTATAACCCTTAAGTATACCCAGTCAAATTCAGTATGCTATGTAAAGGGTGGACAGGCAATCGGTATCGGTGCAGGTCAGCAGAGCAGGATCCACTGTACAAGGCTTGCAGGACAGAAGGCTGACAACTGGTATCTCAGACAGTCACCACAGGTTCTTTCTCTCCAGTTTGTTGATGGTCTCGGAAGAGCCAACAGGGATAATGCCATAGATGTATATATCGGTGATGAGTATGAGGACGTGCTCCGTGAGGGCGAGTGGCAGAACATCTTCAAGGTTAAGCCACCGGTATTCACAAGGGAGGAGAATTATGAAGTGTTCACAGACAGTACGTCTGCGATTGATTATATCAAAGCGCAAAACACGTTTCCGACAGTTATAAAAGCTGACGGACTTGCACTTGGCAAGGGTGTTATCATAGCACAAAACCTTGAGGAGGCTGAGCAAGCCGTTCACGAAATGATTGACGACGGAAAGTTCGGAAAAAGAGCGGAAGTCGTGTAGTAATCGAAGAATTTTTGACAGGTCCTGAAGTCAGTGTACTTGCATTTACCGACGGTAAGACTGTTAAACCTATGGTATCGGCACAAGACCACAAGAGAGCATATGATAATGACGAAGGTCTTAACACAGGCGGTATGGGTACATTCTCACCGAGCCGTTTGTATGATGACGCAAAAGCGGAAGAATGTATGAAAAATATTTGTTCCGACTATTAAGGCTATGAGCAGTGAGGGCAGACCATTTAAGGGCGTGCTTTATTTCGGTCTTATGATGACTGCGAACGGTGTTAAGGTTATTGAATTAACTGCCGTTTCGGTGACCCTGAAACACAGGTTGTTTTGCCGAGATTAAAAACTGACCTTGTTGAAATTATGGAGGCTGTTATTGATGAACGCCTTGATGAAATCAACATTGAATGGGAAGATAATGCGGCGGTATGCGTTGTTATGGCGTCGGGCGGTTACCCTGTAAGCTATAAAAAAAGGCTATGAAATCAGCGGTCTTGATAACGTAGGCGATTTGACTGTGTTCCACGCAGGAACAGCGGTAAAGGACGGTAAAATCGTTACTAACGGAGGACGTGTTCTTGGTGTTACGGCTGTCGGCAAAGACCTTGACGAGGCTATTAAGAATGCTTATGCAGGTGTTGCAAAAATTTCTTGGACAGATGAATTCCATAGAAGTGATATAGGTATAAAGAAATATTAATTTAAAAAGTTGTTCGACATTTAGTCGAACAACTTTTTCTTGACTAATGATTTTAGGAATGTTAAAATTGTTATATGACGAAAGATTTCTTTGCTGGAGGATTGAAGATGAAAAGACAAGATTATATATCGTGGGACGAATATTTTATGGGGATTGCGTTACTGTCGGCACAGAGGAGCAAGGACTCGCATACACAGGTTGGTGCGTGTATTGTAAATCATGAAAATAAAATATTGTCGCTTGGGTATAACGGTATGCCGACAGGGTGTTGCGATGACGATATGCCTTGGGAAAGAAATGGTGAAAACCCTGTAAATACGAAATATATGTACGTTTGCCATGCCGAACTTAATGCGATTTTAAACAGAAGTTCAGGCTCGCTTGAGGGCGCTAAGCTGTATGTAACGCTGTTCCCTTGCAACGAATGTGCGAAGGCGATTATTCAAAGCGGTATCAAGGAAGTTGTGTATATGTCCGACAAATATGCCGATGAGGCTAACACTATTGCGTCAAAGAAAATGTTTGACATGGTAGGTATTAAATACAGAATATATGAAAAAACGGGCAGAAAATTAACGATAGAATTATAAAGTGAGCCTGTCGACAAAGTGTCGACAGCTCCAAAAATCACATCTTTCAATGTGATTTTTGAGTATTTTCAGAGAAAAATCATAAAGTTCCTCCAAAGTCGAAACTTTAGATTTTAAGCCATTTCTGCGGCACAGGTCGCCAGAAATGATTACTAATTGAGGTTAGCTTTTTCAGTAGTTTTGCCTACGGCAAAACTGCTCTGCGAGCATCGGATGTCTTTCCGATACGCCATCAAACTCCCAAAAATAAAGTATACAAAACCATAATGGTTTTGTATATAATCTGTAAGAACGGCGTGACCGTTCTTTTTTTTATAAAATATTTTGAAAAAAGTCAAAAAACTCTGTTTTTTTAATTGGTTTTATTGTATAATAAGAGTATATTAGGTATTTTATGCGAAAAAAATTAAGAAACGGAGATGAAGTCATGGCGGTGAACAGAGTTTCAATAACCATTAATTCACGTCAATATACAGTTGTTGCTGAGGAAAGCAGAGGGTATATCGAAAGATTGGGCGAACATATAAATGAAAAGGTTAAAAAAACGTTTTAAATGGCGGTCAAAATGTTCTTGGGGAACGTCCTATTGTTTTGGCGGCGCTTAATATTTGTGATGAATATTTCAAAAGCACTTGAATCGGACGATTCCGTAAAGGTCGAAATAGAAAAATTAAATTCAAAAATTGATAATTTAAAAAAAGAAACGACTCGCTAAAAAAGAGAACTTGACGACGCAAAAAGCGGACAGGTTACGATTGATGAAACAGAATTGAATGCCGAATTAACATCAACAAAAAAGACCTTGAAACAGCAAATAAAAACAATAAAACTCTTGAAGAAACTATTAAAAGTTTAAAAAGAAAAACTAAAAAGCATACGAAGAAAATACAGTTGTATCAGACGGCAAGAAGAAGGTTAAATGAGTATGGAACTTTTAGCACCTGCCGGCAGCAGACAGGCACTTACGGCGGCGGTACAATCGGGAGCGGACGCGGTATATCTCGGCGGTCCGCAGTTCGGCGCGCGTTACAGTGCCGAAAACTTTACAATCGAAGAAATGAAAACGTGGGTGGATTACTGCCATTTATACGGTGTTGACGTTCACGTTACGGTAAATACGCTTGTTAAGGAAAAGGAAATTGAAAGCCTTAAAGAATATTTGAAGCAACTTAATAAAATCGGCGTTGACGCACTCATTGTTCAGAATATGGGCGCTGTGGAGATTATCAAAAAGACTGTTCCGGATATGACTTTACACGCAAGCACGCAGATGACCGTTACAAGTCTTGAGGGTGTAAAATATCTTGAGGATATGGGATTTTCAAGAGTGGTTTTGGCACGTGAACTGTCGGAAAAAGAGATAGAGCATATTTGCAAAAAATGCAAAAGCGGAAATTGAAGTTTTTGTTCACGGTGCAATTTGTATGTGTTACTCCGGACAGTGCCTTATGTCGAGTATTTTAGGCGGCAGGAGCGGTAATCGCGGTCGCTGCGCTCAACCGTGTCGATTGCCGTATGATTTGCTTGAAAACGGCAAAACGGTTAAAAGCGGATATGTTTTAAGTCCTAAAGATATGGCACTTGTGAATGACTTGGGGACACTAAAACGTATAGGCGTAACATCACTGAAAATCGAAGGACGCTTGAAAAGAGCGGAATATGTATCCGCTGTTGTGGGCGTGTACCGAAAGATATCTTGACAAGGGCGGAAACGTGTCAAAAAAGATATGCAGGAACTGCTTGACGCATTTTTCAAGAACAGGTTTTACAGACGGATATTTTAAAGGCAATCTCGGTAAAAATATGATGAGCCACGATACTCCGAGTAACAGTGCGGAAAATAAATTTACCGATGAGGCGAAAAAACGTGCCGCAGAGGACGCAAATATCCGTAAAATCAACACAGGTATTATGGGGACACTAAATATTGATGCCCCGCTTGAACTTACAATGTACGATAATGACGGACATTACGCGTATGCACAAAGGGACACTAAAATCCGAAAAGCACTCCATAAACCTATGGACGAAAAAAAAGACTTCGCGACCAGCTTTTAAAACTTGGAAGTACACCGTTTGAATGTGACGATATAAATATTACGATAGACAACGGAATTACAATTCCGATTAAGGAAATAAACAGCGTAAGACGTGAATGCTGCGAAAGCCTTATAAATCAAAGACAAATGCGTGAAAAAGGCAGAGAACTTGACTTTGAAATTGAGCATATCAACCGTAAAAACACGAATATAATACTCACTTGTGAAGTTAGTGATGAAGAACAGTTCAAAGCTGCTGTTAAAAATAACATAAAAAGAATATATGCCCCCAATGATTTGGTAGGGGACACTAAAAGATGCGCCTGACGATGTTGAAATAATATCAAAATCGGCGGATATATTTTGTGAAGAGAATATAAAGACGGACGGTGTACTTGTTTCGTCACCGGCGGCAATTTACAAGTATCAAGATAAAGAGATATACGGCGATTTCAGATTGAATGTTTTTAATTCGCAAACGGCACAGCATTACGGCGATTTGAAAACGGTTACATTATCTCCTGAACTTAATTTACATGAAATTGCCGATTTATGTGAAAAATACAAACGCTGATCTTGAAGTTATAGGCTACGGACATATTCCGCTTATGATGATGAAAAACTGCCCGATAAAGGCTATGGGAAAATGCCAAAAGGGCAAAATGATATACAAGCTGAAAGACAGAAAAAGAGAGGAATTTCCGATTGTCTGTTCAAAAGGCTGTATAGCAAAAATTTTAAATTCAAAGCCTATATTTATGGCGGATAAAATCGCGGATTTAAAAAAACTTAAAATAAACAGTATCAGATTGATATTTACTGTTGAAAAATTCGCTCAATGTGATAAAATAATAGATATGTATAAGAGAGCTTTAAACGGCGAAAAAAATGTGCAGAGTATGACGGAAAACACATACACAAGAGGACATTTTTATCGCGGTGTGCTTTAAGAAAGGTTATAATGCAATGATAGATTTTATACTTGCGTCGGGTTCACCGAGAAGAAAAGAACTTTTGGAGCTTATGGGACTTGAATTTAAGGTGATTGTTTCGCAAGCGGACGAAGATTCCGTTTCAAAAGATTTGAAACCCGAGCTTTACGTGCAGGAGCTTGCACTTTTAAAAGGCGAGTGCAACCGCTAAAGAGGTTTTGCGCAATAAAAATGCGGTTATAATTTCAGCAGACACAATCGTAACGCTTGACGGACAAATACTCGGTAAGCCGAAAGACGAAGATGACGCATTTAATATGCTTTCAAAACTTTCGGGACGTGAACATGAAGTATATACGGGATATTGCGTTATGCGAATAAGCAACGGAAAAAGCCGTTTGCGGAAAAGTTAGGACAAAAGTAAAGTTTAAAGATTTGAGCGATGACAAAATTCGCGGATATATAAATTCGGGCGAGCCTATGGATAAGGCAGGTGCATACGGAATACAGGGACTCGGTTCACTTTTGATTGAAAAGATTGACGGCGATTATTTTAATGTTGTCGGTCTGCCGATAAGTGCACTTGCGGACACGCTTGAGGACGAAATGGATATAAAGATATTATAAAAAGGAGAACAACGAAAATGGGGATATTTTCAAAAGATATAGGAATTGACCTTGGTACAGCAAACACACTTGTGTATGTAAAGGGCAAGGGAATAGTAGTAAGAGAGCCGTCTGTTGTGGCGATTGACAAGTACGAAGGTAAGGTGCTTGCGGTCGGTAATGCGGCAAATGAGATGATAGGCAGAACGCCTGAAAACATTGTTGCGGTACGTCCGATGAAAGACGGTGTTATTGCGGAATTTGACATAACTCAAGCTATGATAAGAGCGTTTATAAAAGAGGCTGACGTGAGCAACGTATTTAAGCCGAGAGTTGTTGTTTGCATACCGTCGGGCATAACGGAAGTTGAAAGACGTGCAGTTGAAGAGGCGGTTATTCAAGCAGGCGCAAAGGCAGTTGCACTTATCGAAGAACCTATGGCGGCTGCTATGGGTGCCGGACTTCCTGTGAATGATGCAACAGGTAATATGGTTGTCGACATCGGCGGCGGTACAACAGAAGTTGCGGTTATTTCGCTGGGCGGTATCGTTTCGTCAAGATCAATCAGAATTGCGGGAAATGCTTTGGATAGTGCTATTATCAATTATTTGAAGAAAGAAAATCAAATCAATATAGGTGACAAAATGGCTGAAGATATAAAGGTAGCCATTGCGTCTGCATATGAAGATGACGAAGAAGGCGTTTACGAAGTAAGAGGTCGTGACGTTGCGACAGGCTTGCCGAAAACGGCACAAATCAAGGAAAGCGAAATCAGAGCAGCTATAAGCGAGAATGTGGACGAAATGATTGAAGCTATAAAACTGACATTGGAAAACACACCTCCGGAACTTGCGGCAGACGTTATGGAACGCGGAATAGTGCTTACAGGCGGCGGTGCGTTGATTAAAGGCCTTGACAAACTTATCACCGAATCCACAAAAATTCCCACACACGTTGCCGAATATCCGCTTGACTGTGTTGCAATAGGAACAGGTAAGGCTCTTGATAATATAAAAGAACTTATCGAATCATCAAAATAATTTTGGATTGTATAACGGAAGGTTAGAAAATATGTCATCATTTTTTAAAAGAAAAGGCGTGATTGCGGCGGCGATTATAACCGCCGTAGTGCTTGTATGTGCCGCTATTGCTCATTTCGGCGGTACAAATCCGTACCCAAAGTGCTTAGAACTGTATTTTCACCGTTTCAGAACGGTTTTTCGTATATAGTGAACAAGGTTACGGATACGACTGATTTTATTCGTGAAATGAACGGCTACAAGGAAGAAAACGCAAGACTTGTGGGCGAAATTAATGAGCTGAAAAAAACAAAAATAAAGATGTTGCAAATTACAGAGAAGAAAACGAACGTTTAAAAGAAACGCTTGAACTTCAAAACAGTCTTGAAAATTATTCAACCGTTGCCGCGTCTGTTATTGCGTATTCGTCAAATAACTGGTACGACACAATACAGATAAGCAAAGGCTCGCTTGCAGGTGTGGCTGTCGGAAACGCGGTTATAACGCCTGACGGAGTAGTAGGAAAAGTTGTTGAAACAGGTCCTACATGGTCGATTGTTTCGACAATATTGAATCCCGATAACGCAATGGGCGTAAAGGTTTCAAGAACAAGCGATGTTGCGGTTGTTGAAGGCGACAGTGAATTGTACAGCCAAAACTACTGTAAAATGACGTTTATTGACAAAGGCTCAAACCTTATAATAGGCGATATTCTTGAAACGTCAGGTTCAGGCGGAATTTATCCGGCAGGACTTTCTGTCGGCGTAATTCGTGAGATAAATTCGGACGCTATGGGTAATTTGAATTATGCAACAGTAGAACCGCTTGTTGATTTCAACAAGCTTTATGAAGTGCTTGTTATAAACGGAACATATTGATTGGAGAAAAAAAGTGAGAAATTTTAAGATTTTTCTGTGGATTTTTGTGATTTTTCTTGTTCAGACGGTAGTGCTTTCACCTATCCATATATTCGGTGCGGTACCGTCTGCGGTATTGGCGTTTGTGATGTGTGTGGCAATTCTTGAAAATGAATTTCGCACTGCTGTTATAATAAGCGGAATATGTGCCGTTGTTATGGGCGCAATCGGAGGAAGAAATTTTACGGAGATTACGTTGTTTTATGCGTACAGTTCGATAATCGTATTTGCGGCAAGAAAACGTCCGAGATATGTCGGTAATTTTCCGAAAACGATTGTATGGACCTTTATTATGTCGGCAATACTTGAAATATTGTTGTTCGTCATAAGAGAAATGACGCTTGATGTGTCGGTAATTTTCAGTGATGCATTGCCGACGGCGGTATTTAATACGGTTATTGCAGTTATATTATATCCGATACTAAAAAAGACATTGTATAAAGAAGAAAAGAAGAAAAAGCTTTTGATAGCTTAAGGAGAATGTATATAAATGCCAAACAGTAAAGCGAGATTTATTATATTAAAAATAGTCATAGCTGTTATGTTTGCGGCGGTGATATGGAAGCTTTTTGATTTACAGGTATTAAAGGGCGAACAGTATTATGAAATCGCTAATGACAGAATGACTACCAATATAGTCGAAAAAGCACCGCGAGGTGAAATTCTTGACAGATACGGAACAACTCTTGTATCCAACAAAGTCGGTTATTCTGTTGTTATGCAGAAAACCGATGTTAAAGACGAAGAATTTAACGATATTATAAAAAAACTTGTGGATATATTTTATTCGACTCAATGTGAATATTATGATGATTTACCTATTTCGTTCGCACCGTATCAGTTTAAGTTTGAGGACGAAAACGAGGACGGCTCCGTGGAGGACGAACGTGAAGCGTGGTTTAAGAATAATTCACATCTTGGCAAGGGTATAGAAGAAAATATGTCTGCCGACCAAATAATGCAGGCATACAAGGAGATATATAAAGTCAGCGACGTTTACAGCGAGGACGAGCAAAGGCGTATCGTGGGTATCCGATACGCTGCGGAGGCGAGCGGTTTGTCGCAGACAACATTGTTTACAGTTGCGGACGATATATCCGTCGATGCGGTAACACAGATAAAGGAACGTCAGGACGAATTTAAAGGCATAGCTGTTATAAACGACTATATCCGTCAATATGACGCTCCCGGACTTGCAACGCATATTTTAGGTCGTACAGGTAAAATCAATGCCGAAGAATACGAGGCAAACAAAGATTTGGGTTACGGCTATAATGACATTATCGGTAAACAGGGCATTGAAAAGTGGGGCGAACAGTATTTAAGAGGTATTGACGGCACTACAGGTACAACTAAGGAAGTAAACGGTAAAGAGATTACCGTTATGAACGATGCAGAGCCTGTTCCGGGCGATTATATCGTGCTTACATTGGATTCGTTTGCAGAAAGTGGCGGAAAAATCGCTTGCAGATACAATACAAAATATTCGTGCGTCAAGCGGTGTGAAAGCAAAGGACGGTGCAGACTGTGACGCAGGTTCTGTTGCTGTCATTGATGTAAAGACAGGCGATTTGCTTGCAGGTGCATCGTATCCGACATACGATATGTCGAAGTTTAACGAGGATTATGAAACTTTGATTAATAATGACGCAAAGCCTATGTGGAACAGACTTGTAAGCGGACTTTACAGCCCGGGTTCGACATTTAAACCATTGACGGCGATTGCGGCACTTGAAACGGGTAATTTGAATGTAAATGAAATTATCGAGGACGAGGGTATTTATAAATTTTATGCCGACTATCAGCCGACTTGCTGGATTTGGGGCGAATATAAATTGACTCACGGTAAGCAAAACGTCAGTGCGGCACTTGAAAATTCGTGTAACTATTTCTTCTATGAAGTCGGCAGACGTATGGGAATAAATAAACTTGATGAGTATGCAAAGAAGTTCGGTCTTGGTGAAAAGACGGGTATCGAGCTTGACGAAGAAGTGGCAGGTCATATGGCAAGCCCCGGAATATAAAAAAGAGGTAGTTGCAAGTGCTACCGATAGGGAATGGTTTGGCGGTGACACTCTTCAAGCGGCAATCGGTCAGTCATACAGTTTGTTTACACCTATTCAGCTTGCAAACTATGCCGCAACAATCGCAAACGGCGGTACAAGATATAAAGTAAATCTTATAAAAAGCGTTCGTTCATCGGTTGACGGCGGTGTTGTAAAAGAATTTAATCCGGAAGTTGTCGAAAAAGTCGATATGGACGATGAAGTTATCAATGCCGTAAAACAAGGTATGAAACGAGTTGTTGACGAAGGTAGTGCGAGTGAAATTTTCGCAAATTACGGTATAGCGGTCGGCGGTAAAACAGGTACGGCACAGGTCGGAAACGGTTCAAATAACGCTGTGTTTATTGCTTTTGCACCGTTTGACGATCCGCAAATCGCGGTATCGGTTGTGCTTGAACACGGTGTTCGTGGTACAAATGCCGCGCAGGTAGCAAAAAGATATTTTTGATAAATATTTCAATCTTGACAGTGCAGACACAACCGCAGAGCCTACAACCGCAACAGATGTACAAGGCGGATTATTGAGATAGTTTATAATATGGGGAGGTTTGATTAAATTGGAAAAAAAGAGCTTATAAAGCTGAAAGGTACGGCTGACAGGGGTAAAGATATATCTTGACAGTGAATGTGAATTTTCTAAGTTGATGAACTCCCTGTATGAAAAAATAAGACAGTTCAGAAAGTTTTTCGGCGGCGGACGTTGTAATATATACGTTGTCGGCAGGGAACTTTCAACGAGTGATAAAATGCGTCTTGACGCGGTTATTACGGCTATGTTGCCGGAATGTGAGATAAATTACGGTGAAAGAAAAGTGATAAAAGCCGAAGATTCGTTTGAAGAAACTCTTGAATTGCCTAAGGAACTTCTTCAGGAAAATACTGAAGAAATACATAATGAGAGTGAAGAAGTCCGCGAAATTGCTGAGGAAGAAACGGAGCTTGAGGAGATAAAGGAAGAAGTCGTAACGACTAATTTTAAAAGCAGTCGTGCGAGGTTTTACGAGGGTGTTGTGAAGAAAGGCAAAACAGTTTTTGCGGACGGACACCTTACCCTTTTCGGTGACGTTGAGGAGGGCGGAATGATAACGGCGGTCGGTAATGTTATCGTTATCGGAAGCATAAAAGGCAGCGTTGAGGCAGGGTGTATGGGTAATGACAATGCCTATATATTTGCGCTTGACTTTAAGCCGACAGACGTAAGAATTTCAAAAACTCACTGCAATTTTGATGAATTTGATACGCCGAATACCGAAAATCCTAAAAAGGCATATTTAATAAATAATCAAATTTGTGTAGATGATTTTTTGGTAAAAATATAGACAAAGAGAAAAAAATGTGATATAATTACGCAGAAAAGAGTTTTGGGTAATTTTACTACGCATAAATTCATATTGAAAGGATAAGGAAAATGGGAAAAATCATCATAGTTGCATCCGGAAAAGGCGGTACGGGAAAGACAACTGTAACCGCAAATATAGGTGCGGCATTGGCTATGAGGGGTAATCTTGTTGCACTTGTCGATATGGATATGGGGTTGTCGAAACCTGGATATTACACTCGGACTTGAAAGCAGTATCGTTTACGATATATTTGACGTAATCGAAGAAAACTGTGACTTGGACGAGGCTTTGATTAAGGATACAAGATATGAAAACTTGTATTTTTATACCCGCTCCGCAAACGCGTGACACTTCATCTGTCGAAGATGAGGCGGTAAAGGGAATATGGGAAAAACTTTCTTCAAGGTTTGATTATTGCCTTGTAGACGCTCCGGCAGGAATTGACGGCGGTTTTTTATATGCGGCTATGGGTGCGGACAGTGCCATATTGGTCACAATGCCCGAAGTTACGGCACTTCGTGACGGTGACAGAGCAATATCCGTGCTTGAAGATATGGGTGTGGAAGATGTCAAGGTTGTCATTAATCGCGTAAGATCTGATATGATTGATAAGGGAATAATGATGAATATGGACGATTGCGTAGATATGTTGGGTGTACCTGTGCTTGGAATTGTTCCCGATGACGAGGAACTTATGGTTGCCGCTCTTAAAGGCACTTTGGCGGTTTCGGCTGAAAATTCAAGGGCAGGACAAGCATTTTTAAACATTGCCGCAAGACTTATGGGCGAAGAAGTGCCTATTATGGAATTTGATGAAAAGGAAAGCTTTTTGATAAGGTTAAAAAGCTTTTCGGAAAATAGAGTGAATGAGGAGGTATTTTCGTGAACATCGCTTTAATAGCACATGATAAGAAAAAAGAATTAATGGTACAGTTTTGTATTGCTTACTCGGGTATTCTGTCAAAACATTCTCTGTATGCAACCGGCACAACAGGTAAGATGATTATTGAAAATACCGGTCTTAATGTATATAGATTTTTGTCAGGACCGCAGGGGGCGATCAGCAAATAGGTGCGAGAATTGCATATAATGAAATTGACTTTGGTGCTTTTCTTCCGTGATCCGCTTAATGCCGAAGGGTATGAGCCTGACGTATTTTCGCTTCTGAGACTTTGCGATATGCACAATATTCCGATTGCAACGAACTGTGCAACGGCAGAAGTGCTTATTCACGGTCTTGAACGCGGTGACCTTGATTGGCGTGATATTGTCAATCCCAAAAACTAAAAAAAGCTGATATTGAAAAAAGGTGATTTTTGCAAATCACCTTTTTTTATATCAAAAATACACCGTTTAAAAAGTTACATCAAAGTAACGTATTTTTGATATGTGAAAATAATACTCTGCTTTTGACTTTATGTCAAGTCTTTTTTTACTTTAAAGGGAGTAAACTGTCTATAAAACGAAAAAAGATATAATTTAATGGAGTATGCCGTATTTTAGCGAAATATATATGCAATAAAATGGCACTATGCCTATAAAAATTACTGTTTTACGGTTGAAATATTACTCGGAATATTGTATAATGATAGAATAGGCAGAGGTTTACAACATTTAGAAACCTAAGAGAGGAATTAAAGAATGAATAATAAAGTTTCCGTCGTAAAATGTGACAGATATTCCGAAGTGCAAAATGCCGTAGAAAATGCGGTGTCTTTAATCGGTGGGATTGGGAAGTTTGTGAAAAAGGGTGATAATGTTGTTATAAAGCCCAACCTTGTTTCAAGAAAAAGCCTGAGGAGGCGGTTACGACAAATCCCGAATTTCTTCACGCAGTTATAGTGATGGTCGAAAAAGCCGGCGGAAACGTGACGATTGCCGAAAGCCCCGGCGGTCCGTATAACACTGCGGCTTTAAAGGGCGTTTATTCAGTCTGCGGAGTGGATAAGGCTATCGAGGGAACAAACGCAAAATTGAATTTTGATACAAGTTTTACGGAAGTGCATTTCCCTGAGGGAAAGACCGTAAAGAAAATTCCGATAATAAATCCGATTTTGAATGCAGATGTTATAATTTCACTGCCGAAACTGAAAACTCACGCAATGACGAGTTATACAGGTGCCGTTAAAAATCTTTTCGGCACAATTCCCGGAACATATAAAGCGGAACTGCATTTCAGATTGAATGAGAGAAAGTCATTCTGTTCAATGCTTGTGGATTTGCACGAATGTGTAAAACCGACATTGTCTATTATGGACGCTGTTTGGGGTATGGAGGGCAACGGTCCGACGGCAGGTCAGAACAGACATATAGGACTTGTTATGGCATCAGAAAATGCACACGCGCTTGACTTGGCGTCATGTTATTTGATTGATTATGCACCGAATGAAGTTGATACGGTGCGTGAGGCGATTGAACGCGGACTTGTGTGTGACAGTGCGGAAAAAATTGATATAGCGGGCGAAGATATTAAACCGCTTGTTATGAAGGATTATTTAAAGCCTGAAAGCCATTTTAATTTGATTAAATTGATTTCACTTCCGGACGCACTTAATGCACGACTCATAAACGCACTTGCGTCAAAGCCGGCAATGGATTACGATATATGCGTAGGTTGCGGAGAATGTGCAAGATGTTGTCCGCCGAAAGCGATTGATATGTCAACAGGTAAACCTGTTATTGACACGAAAAGGTGTATAAAATGTTTTTGCTGTCAAGAGCTTTGCCCCAAAAAGCGGTAAAGATAAAACGACCGCTGTTAAACAGATTTATGATTAAATTTCTAAAGTAAAGGATATGATTTTTTGTTTAATGTAGTTCTTGTTGAACCGAGAATACCGCAGAATACAGGCAACATTGCCCGTACTTGTGCGGCGACAGGGTGTAGACTTCATATTGTACGTCCGACGGCTTTTCAGATTACCGATAAAAATTTGAAAAGAGCGGGTTTGGATTATTGGCATTTGCTGAATGTATGCTATTACGATAATTTGGCGGACTTTTTTGAAAAAACAGATGGTTCAAGATATTTTTATGCAACAACAAAAGCACCTCATACATATGTTGAGGCTGAATTTAAGGATAACGATTATATATTGTTCGGTCGTGAGGATGCAGGACTTCCAGAAGAACTTTTTGTACGAACACGAAGAACGTTGTATAAGAATACCTATGATAGAAGAGGCGAGAAGTCTTAATCTTTCAAATTCCGTTGCGATTGTTGTATACGAGGCACTTCGTCAGCAAGGGTTTGACAGCTAATCAATAAAAAACTTAGGACAACTAACTAAATTTACTGCAAAACGGCACTGTGAATTATCTCACGTCTAAAGTTTTAGAGAATAAAAAACAATTTTAAATTTTATTTATACCGAATTTATATGAGAGGAGCAAATATGGCAGATATAAAAATAATAGTGGATTCCGGTTCGGACATTCCGCAGGATATAGCCGACAAATATAATATAGGCGTTATATCATTTTTAAGTATTTTCGGCACTGAACAATATGTTCAGAGAACTGAAATAACAAATGAGCAATTTTTTGATAAACTTGAGGAGTACGACGGTATTCCGACTACTTCACAGACACCGTTCGGTGATATGCTTGACTACTTTAAACAGCAGTGTGAGGAGCATGAGATCGTAATATATTTTGCACTTTCATCAGCTGCAAGCGGTCAGTACCAAACAGCAAATCTTGTTAAGAGTGAGATTGAAGAAGAAAATCCGAATGCGGATTTTCACATTGTCGATTCGCAGAAGTTTTCTCTGTACATTGCACAAACCGCCGTTCATGCGGCGCAAATGGCTAAGGACGGCAAAAGCGTTGACGAGATTATAACGGAATGTGAAAAGTACATAAAAACATGGAGATGTTACCTTTGGTTGATACGTTAAAATATCTTGAAAAAGGCGGCAGACTTTTCAAAAGCAGCCGCATTTGTCGGCACAATGCTTGACATCAAGCCAATACTTACAATAGAACACGGACTTGTTGAAAGTTTAGACAAGCTGAGAGGTAAGAAAAAGCTGCTTGATAAATTGATTGCAAAAATTCAAGATGATTCTGATTTTGACGCGGAAAATCCTAAGTTCTTAATCGTTCAGTCGGACGAGGATAAGGGACAGGAGGTTTGTGAAAAACTTCGCGATGAATACGGCGAAGATTGTATAGAAATGTATGGTGAATTCGGCCCGCTTATCGGTACTCACGTCGGACGTGGGGCAATAGCAATATTGGTGAAAATCGTGACTGAATAAACTTTAAACATAAAGATAAAATGAAAGGAAGATAAAAAATGAAGTATGTAGTAATACTTGGCGACGGTATGGCAGATTATCCCGTTGACGCATTTGACGGTAAAACAATTTTAGAGGTGGCTGATAAGCCTACAATCGACTATATGGCACAGCATGGCGAGATGGGTATGGTTAAGACTGTTCAAGACGGTATGAAACCGGGCAGTGACGTAGCTAATCTATCTGTTATGGGTTATGATACAAAGAAATGTTACAGCGGTCGTTCACCGCTTGAGGCGGCGTCAATCGGCGTTCCGCTAAAGGACAATGACGTTACATTCAGATGTAACCTTGTAACTCTTTCTGACGAAGAAAATTACGAGGATAAGACAATGCTTGATTACAGTGCAGGCGAAATCACAACAGAAGAGGCTGCCGAGCTTATCAAGGCTGTTGCAAAAGAGCTTGATACTGATATGATTAAGTTCTATCCGGGTATCAGCTACCGTCATCTTACAGTTTGGGAGGGCGGTTCGACTAATGTTGAATTAACACCTCCTCACGACATTTCAGACAAGAAGATAACAGACCATCTTCCAAAGGGTGACGGTGCGGATACACTTCTTGAAATGATGAAAAAAGTGAAAAGATTTTAAGAGAACATCCTGTAAACAAAAAGCGTGTTGCAGAGGGCAAAAATCCTGCAACATCAATATGGGTATGGGGCGAGGGTACAAAACCTCAGCTTGATAATTTTGAAGAAAAGTTCGGTCTAAAGGGCAGTGTTATTTCCGCTGTTGACCTTATCAAAGGTATTGCAAAATGTGCCGGAATGAATTCGATTGACGTTGAAGGTGCAACAGGTAACTGTGACACAAACTGGGAAGGTAAGGCACAAGCCGCACTTGACGCAATTTTAAACGGCAGTGACTTCGTTTATGTTCACATGGAAGCTCCTGACGAAATGGGACACCAAGGTGCACCTGAACAGAAGAAATTTGCGGTTGAAACGATAGATAAAAAAGGTTGTCAAGTTCCTAAAGGACGAGCTTGAAAAGAGAGGCATTGATTACAGAATGATGATTCTTCCCGACCATCCGACTCCGATTAAGCTAAAGACGCACGTTTCGGACCCTGTTCCGTACATCATCTATGACAGCACCAACGAAACGGATAAAAATGCTAATCTTACATATACTGAAGAAAACGGTAAAAAGACAGGTATTTATATCGAAGAAGGATATACTTTGATGAATAGATTTCTTGGAAAATAATGATACATTCTCGTGATTTACGAAGGGAATGATTTTATGAAACTGAAAAAAAAATTGGGTAAAAATTGTACTGTTTGTATTGGGTGTTGTGATATTGGCTGTGGCGGCATATATATGTCTGCCTAAAATATTGCAGCTGTTAGGTTTTCTTGTTAAGTTGTTTTTGCCGTTTTTGCTCGGCTATCTGTTCTCAATGGCGGTAAATCCGCTTGCGGATACATTGCAGAAACGGCTGAAAATACCGCGAGGACTGTCGGCGGTGCTTGTAATAGTACTGATAGTCGGAATTTTTGGTGGTGTTCTCACATTTGCAATATGGAAAATTGTTGATGAAGGACGAATGTTATATACGCAGTTTCCGACTATTTACGAAAACATTCAAAACAGTACAAAGGCACTGGGCGAAAAATGGTCTGTTGTATATATGAATTTGCCGAGCAACATTCAACAGGCGATTACTTCGGCAGGTGAGACGGTTTCAAGCAAAGCCGCTGAATTTATCAATATGAAGTCAACGCCTATGGTTGATTATGCGGGCAATTTTGCAAAGGCTTTGCCGAGCGTGTTTATAGGTATAGTCGTTTTATTTTGTCATCGTATTTTATGGTTTCGGAAAACAAAAACCGTTATGTCGACTGTGCAGGGCGTGTTCAGTCCTAAATTTGTGGACAGGCTGAATCTTATAAAGACGGAATTAAAAAAGTATCTAGGCGGTTATATTAAAGCGCAGGGAATACTTATGTGTATCGCGTTTGCGATTATGTTTATCGGACTGAGTATACTTGATATTGAGTATGCACTTCTTATTGCGTTAGGTATTGCGTTCTTGGACGCATTGCCATTCTTCGGCAGCGGTCTTGTTTTGTGGCCGTGGTCGCTTATTTCGTTTTTGAACGGCAATATTAAACTCGGAGTTGGTCTGATTGTTATATATGCCGCAGTTGCGCTTATGCGACACTTTACCGAGCCGAAACTTGTAAGCTCAAGAATAGGTATGAATCCGATATTGACGCTTATGTCTATGTATATCGGTTACAGAACACTTAGTATCGGCAGTATGATTTTAGGCCCGATAATACTTATGCTGATAATCAGTTTTTATAAAGCGGGTGTGTTTGACGCACCGATAAGACTTTAAAGAGAATAGGCAGATTTATAAAAGAACAGTGCCTATTGTTCAAAGATTTTGTTATTAATTTAATGGGGAGTGACTGGAATGAGTAAAGAAAAGTTTTATATTACTACTGCCATTGCGTACACTTCAAAGAAACCTCATATAGGTAATACATATGAGATAGTTCTTACGGACGCAATAGCACGTTTTAACAGATTTATAGGTAAGGATGTATTTTTCCTTACAGGTACCGACGAACACGGACAGAAGATACAGGAAATCGCTGAAAATGAGGGTATAACACCGAAACAGCACGTTGATAAGATTGCGGGACAAATTAAGGATATTGCCGATATGCTGAATGTAAGCTATGATAAATTTATAAGAACAACCGATGATTATCACGTTAAGGCTGTTCAGCAGATTTTCAAAAAAGCTTTATGATCAAGGTGATATTTATAAGAGTGAATATGAAGGTTGGTACTGTACACCTTGTGAATCATTCTGGACTGGAAACACAGCTTGTAGACGGTAAGTGTCCTGATTGCGGCAGAGAAGTTAAAAAAAGGCTAAGGAAGAAGCCTATTTCTTCAAAATGAGTAAGTATCAGAACAAGCTTATGGAATACATCGAGTCACACCCGGAATTTATTCAGCCGGAATCACGTAAAAATGAGATGGTTAATAACTTCCTAAAGCCAGGGATTGCAGGATTTGTGCGTGTCAAGAACGAGCTTTACATGGGGTATTCCTGTTGAGTTTGACCCCGGACATATCGTGTATGTGTGGATTGACGCACTTTCAAACTATATTACGGCGCTTGGTTATACACCGGAAGAAAAGGGCGAATTGTATAATAAGTATTGGCCTGCAGATGTGCATATTATCGGTAAGGACATTCTTCGCTTCCACACAATTTATTGGCCGATTATGCTCATGGCATTGGGCGAACCGCTTCCGAAACAGGTGTTCGGACATCCTTGGATGCTTGTCGGTGATGAAAAGATGAGTAAGTCAAGAGGTAACGTAATTTATGCGGAGGACCTTGTAAAGCATTTCGGTGTTGACGCGGTAAGATATTATTCACTTCACGAAATGCCTTTCGCACAAGACGGTACAATCACTTATGAAGTGTTTATCAGCCGATTTAACAGTGACCTTGCAAATACACTTGGCAATCTTGTAAACAGAACTGTTGCAATGATTAATAAGTATTTTGACGGTGAAATTCAGAGCGGTGACGTACACGGTGATTTTGATGATGATTTGAAAGCTGTTGCAACAGGTGCGATTGATAATATTATTAAGAAGATGAATACTCTTCACGTTGCGGATAGTATGGACGAAATCTGGAAAGTTGTTGCCAGAGCGAATAAGTATCTTGACGAAAACAACTCCATGGGTGCTTGCAAAAAATGAAGATGATAAGGCAAGATTGGGTACAGTGCTTTATAATCTTGTTGAAACAATCAGAATTATTGCGGCATTGTTAAGCTCATATATGCCTGAAACATCAAAAGAAAATCGCCGAACAAATCGGTGCAGATGATTTGAGCTTTGAAAGTACAAAGACATTCGGTGAAACAAAGGCGGGTACAAAAGTAGGCGAGGCTGTTCCGCTGTTCCAAAGAATTGACGCAGAAAAGAAACTTGCCGAACTTGAAGAAGAATTCGGTCAGCCGGAAGAAGAAAAGATTGAAATTGCACCGTATAAAGATTATATCGAGTTTGAAGAATTTGAAAAGCTTGATATTCGTGTCGGTAAGGTACTTGAATGCGAAAAAGTGCCAAAGTCATCAAAACTTCTTAGATTTACATTGCAAGTCGGAAGTGAAACAAGACAAATTCTTTCAGGTATAGCAAAGTTCCATAAGCCTGAAGAATTAATCGGTAAAAATGTATTGTTCGTTGCAAACTTGAAACCGAGAAAGATGATGGGACTTGAATCTTGCGGTATGATTTTGTCAGCTGAATTTGAAGATAAACTTACTGTTTTGACTACTCTTAATGATATTCAAAGCGGTGCTGAAATCGTATAATTGATAAGGCAAAAGCCGTCAAAGTATTACTTTGACGGCTTTTTGTGTGAAACGACATCACGCTTGGCGTGCTTCGTAGGGGCGACCATTGGTCGCCATTAAATGAAACAGATAGTGCACCCCTCAGTCGACTGCGTCGCCAGCTCCCCTCGATGGGAGCCTTATGAGGCGAGGTGTCACAAGACGGAGTGGTGGCAAGAAAAGCATAAAAAATATCGGTGTTGTAGTGGCGACCATTGGTCGCCCTTAAAATGAAAATTAAAGTGCCACCCCACAGTCAACGTTGTTGACAGCTCCCCCATGATAGGAGCCAAACAAGCCTCTCCTTGAGGAGAGGTGTCACGAAGTGACGGAGTGGTGGCAAAAAAAGCATAAAAAATAAAAATGTAGTGGCGACCATTGGTCGCCCTTAAAAATGAAACAGATAGTGCAACCCCTCAGTTAACGTTGTTGACAGCTCCCCCAAGTGGAGCCAAAAAGCCTCTCCTTGAGGAGGGGTGTCACGAAGTGACGGAGTGGTGGCAAAAAAATGCAACAAAAAAGACTTCACGAAAGTGAAGTCTTTTTAAATACATCAAATTAGTTATTGATAAGCTTATCGTCTTCGCTGTTCCAGCTATAAAAGCTTACGGATTTCTTCACCGACTTGTTCAAGTTGGTGTTCTCCGGCAATCTTTCTCATAGCCTTGAAGTGAACTTGACGACCTGCAGGTGACATATCAAGTAGGAATTCCTTAGCGAATGAACCGTCTTGAATATCAGAAAGAACTTTCTTCATAGCCTTCTTTGTTTCAGCAGTAACAATCTTAGGACCTGTTACATAGTCACCGTATTCAGCAGTATTAGAAATTGAGTATCTCATACCCTTGAAACCGCTTTGGTAAATAAGGTCAACGATAAGTTTCATTTCGTGGATACACTCAAAGTAAGCGTTTCTGGGGTCATAGCCTGCATTTACAAGTGTTTCAAAGCCTGCTGGCATCAATGCTGTTACGCCGCCGCACAGAACAGCCTGTTCACCAAAGAGGTCTGTTTCAGTTTCTGTTCTGAATGTTGTTTCAAGAACGCCGGCTCTTGCACCGCCGATACCCAAAGCGTAAGCAAGTGCTAAATCCTGTGCCTTACCTGTTGCGTCTTGTTCAACAGCGATTAGACAAGGAACACCCTTACCTTCAAGATATTCTGAACGTACTGTGTGACCAGGTCCCTTAGGAGCGATCATAGTAACATCTACGTCAGCAGGCGGTACGATAGTCCGGAAGTGGATGTTAAAGCCGTGAGCGAACATGAGCATATTGCCTGCTTCGAGGTTTGGCTCGATGTCGTTCTTGTACAAGTCAGCTTGCTTTTCATCGTTGATAAGAATCATGATGATGTCAGCCTTCTTTGCAGCCTCTGCTGATGTATATACTTTCAAGCCTTGCTTTTCAGCCTTGCTCCATGACTTACTACCTTCATAAAGACCGATGATTACATCGCAGCCTGAGTCCTTTAGGTTTAGTGCGTGAGCGTGACCTTGTGAACCGTAGCCGATAATTGCGATAGTCTTGCCCTTTAGTAGTCCAAGATTACAATCGCTTTCATAAAATACTTTTGCTTCATGGTCTAATGTTTTTTGCCATTTTGATTACCTCTTTCTTAAATATGTATTATAAATAATAATTATTTATCAAGTTTTAATGTGTTTGCTCCGCGTTCAAGAGCAGTCATACCGGTACGGGCGATTTCTTCAATTCCGTACGGCTCTACAAGGTCGATAAATGCGTTAAGCTTTGTATTATGACCTGTCAATTCGATAGTCAAAGTGTTAGGTGAAATATCAACTATCTTTGCTCTGAATACGTTTGTAATTTCGATAACTTCACTTCTTGTCTTAGGTGTAACCTTAACTTTTACAAGTGAAAGCCCTCTCTTTACGATTTCGCTGTCACGAAGTGTCTTAATTTTGATAACTTCCATAATCTTTGAAAGCTGTTTTGACACTTGTTCGACAATTTGTGCGTCACCGTTCACTTCAATAGTGATACGAGATACTTGCGGGTCTTGTGTAGTACCCACTGAAAGTGAATGAATGTTAAATCCACGTCTTGAAAACAAGCCTACAACTCTTGAAAGTACACCCGGATTGTTTTCGACAAGGACTGATAATGTATATCTTTCCATATTACTTATCCTCCTTTTTCGGAAGAGTAGCCTCATTAAGAGCGTCACCGGTAGGTTCAAAAGGATTTACGTTTACTATAAGAAGGTATGAACCGTCATGTGCCATCATCTTATCTATCGCATCTGAAACCTCACTGTTTTCGTTAGCTACGCCGCTCTCAAAGCCGTATGCCTTTGCAAGCATTGCAAAATCAGGTTTTCCTTCTATTTCAACAGCCTGATAATTTGATTTATAAAGAAGATACTGATGTTCATGTACCATACCAAGACGGTGGTTTTGGAACAATACCATTTTAACGGGAATATCCCATTGAGCCATAGTACCCATTTCCGGTAAATCCATTTGGAAACTGCCGTCACCCATTACCGCGATAACAGGCTTTGAGCCGTTTGCGGCAACAGACGCACCGATTGCGGCAGGAAGTCCGTAACCCATTGTACCGAATCCGCCTGAAGTCAAAAGTGAACGTGGTGTTTTAAAGTTGAAGTTATTGGCACACCAAATCTGGTTTTGACCGACTTCGGTTGAAAGGTATACATCTGAATTTGTCTTTTCCGAAAGTACGTTTAAGAAATACTTCGGATTTACAAATCCGTTATCCTCACATACCGGTTTATGTGTAAATCTTTGACGTAGTTCGTCAGCTTCGTCAATCCACTCTTTGCTTGTCTTGTAACCTGAAATTTGCGATGTAAGCTGTTCAAGAACATCTTTAATATCACCGACAACAGGAATATAAGGCTGAGTGTTTTTGCCGATTTCGGCAGGGTCAAGGTCGATATGTATAAGCTTGTTGCCTTCCTCAAGTCCCTTGACATTTGCAACAGTTCTGTCACCAAGTCTTGAACCCATTACGATTACAAGGTCTGCACGATTGAAAAGAAGATTAGCTCTCTTAACACCGTGTGAACCTATCATACCGTAGTATCTCGGATTGTCCGACGGAAGAATACCTATACCCATCATTGTTGAAACAACAGGAATATCTGTTTCTTTTTACAAATTTTCTGAATTCATTTGTAGCATCGGATATAACGACACCGCCACCGGCAAGTATAACCGGCTTTTTTAGCACCTTTGATTGCCTCGGCAACCTTCTTAACCTGTGATTCGTTAGCTTTGCCCATTAACTTGTAGCCACGGATATTAACGTCCTCGTCTTCGTCTGGATAATCAAATTCCTTTTTTAGAAGATCCATAGGGAAGTCGATAAGTACAGGACCCGGACGGCCTGTGTTTGCAATATGAAATGCCTCATTTACAACACGCGGAATGTCAAGTCCGTCTTTTATAAGGTAGCTGTGCTTTGTAAAAGGCAACGTAGCACCTGTAATGTCAACTTCTTGGAAAGCGTCTTTACCGATTAGCTTTGTAGCAACCTGACCTGTAAGTGCAACCATCGGAATAGAATCCATATATGCGGTTGCGATACCTGTTATAAGGTTTGTAGCACCCGGACCTGAAGTTGCGGTACAGACACCCGCCTGTTTCGTAACTCTTGCGTAGCCGGAAGCCATATGAGCCGCACCCTGCTCATTACGAGTAAGGATATGCTTTATGGAAGAAAAGGACAGCTTATCTATAATAGGACAGTTAGCCGCACCCGGATAACCGAATACAACCTTAACGCCGTTCTTTTCAAGTGTTTTAACAACCATTTCAGCACCGGTCATTCTCAAAAAAATTCCCCTTTGAAATTTAATGTAATAAATATTGGCACACCGATTTCCTGTGCCGAAAAAAACCACCATATTTGATTTGTCTTGTGGAAAATCGAATTTTCTAAAAAGCTAATGCTTTTTGAAAAGATGGTGCTGTTTTGTCCGTCATTTTATGACGGAATATGTACAAATATATTATCGTACTATTTTTATTTTATCAGCGAATAAGCTAATTGTCAACTGTTTTTATACAGAATTGTTACTGTTAGATACTTATATTTATGTTAAAACAAATTTTTTGTATATTATTGAATTTTGAGATTAAAATATTCATTATCAGGCGAATTTTATCAAAAAAAATCACTCATAATTTTTATATTATGAGTGATAAAAAATAGATTTTAAACAAAACCGTTGCAGTTTTGTCTAAAAAAACCGTTGCAGTTTTGTCGATAACTTTTATGATTTTTTCTTTGAAAATACTCAAAAATTACATCTATGTGATCAATTTTGTCGATAATTTTTTTATGTTTCTTCGACCGATAAAATATCTTTTAAATATTCTTTTGTGTTTCTGCCGACCATAATTTCAAACTTGCCTTTTTCAACGATATATTCCAAATCTCTCGTCACGATTGCAAGGTCTTTTATGTTTAATTTTAGGTTTACCGTTACTGTTTCACCTGATTTTATAAATACCTTTTCAAAACCTTTTAATTGTTTTGTCGGTGTGAGGACGGAGCTTATGACGTCGTTGACAAACATAAGTACGGTTTCTTTGCCGTCCATGTTGCCTTTGTTTGTAACATCAACCGATACGGTTATTTCTTCCTCATTTTTTATTGTGTTTTTTGAATAAGCGTAGGTTTTGAATATTCAAATTCGGAGTAGGAAAGTCCGTCACCGAATTCGTATACATAGCCTTTTTCCAAATCAACATACTGAACCGCCGTGCCAACCCTCGTATTGATTGTAGTAGCAAGGCGTTTGGGAACTGTGACGCGGGAAAGAAATTGTCAATTTACCGCTCGGATTAAATTTACCGCCAATCATTTCCGCAATCGCCAAACCGGCAAAGTCACCGCCGTTAAAGTCCTCGATAATTGCATTGCAGTTTTCTTTTTAGGTACGATATGCAAAGCGGTTTGCAGTTTACAAGTACGGCTATTACGGGCTTTTTCGTGTCAATCAGACGTTTTGACAAGTTTTGTTTGATAACCCGATAATTCAAGGTCGGCTCTGTCGCGATACTCGCCGTTTTGAGCAAGACAGTCGCCGATTACGCATACAACCACGTCAGCCTTTTCGGCAATTTTACCGCGTCATCAATATAATTTTCTTCACCTAAAATGTCACAGCCTTTGCTGTATAAAATATTCTCTTTTCCGAATACTTCCTCCATACCGCAACGTATCGTGTAATAGTTGCCCATAGGTGTAACGTTTTCTTTCGGAACAGGGTGTGAAAAAAATATGTCCAGTCGCCGTAAATCGCTCTTATGTCGTCCGCATTAGGTCCTATAACGGCGATGGTTTTGTTTTCTTTCAGCGGCAGTGTGCCGTCATTTTTAAGTAAAACCGCACTTTCCTGTGCAAGTTTGTGGTTAAGTTTTTTTGTGTTCATTGCAGTTTATGACGCTTCTGTCAACTGTCTTTTTACCGTCAAAAAAGACCTATTCTGAATTTTGCTCTTAAGTATTCTTCTTACCGCGTCATCAATATATTTTATGTCAATTTCGTTGTCCTCTATAAGTTCTGAAACGCAATCGTAAAATTCGTGCGTATTCATACTCATATCGTTGCCTGCCTCAATCGACAGTTTGGACGCGTCTTTTTAAATTTTCGGCTATGAATTGCCTGGTGACAAGATTTAAGACATTTTCGTAATCGCTCACAACAAATCCGTCAAAACCGATTTCGTCTTTAAGAATTTCTCTTACCATACGCGGATTGGCATTAAGAGGAACGGAGTCAACAGAGCCGTAAGCGGTCATAACCGAGCCGCAACCGATTTTTGCGGCTTTTTCAAACGGCGTAGGAATACTTCTCTGATTTTTCTTTCACTGACCTCACTGTCGTACGCGTCACGTCCGCCTGTTGCCTCACCGTATGCAATGTAATGCTTTGCACACGCAATAATCAAATTGTCTTCTTCGTATCCCTCAATTATGGCTTTGCCGAGTTCGCCTATAACATAACTGTCCTCACCGAATGTTTCGTTTACGCGTCCCCATCTTAAATCTCTTGCGATACATAAAACGGGGAGAATGTCCAGTCAAGACCGTCTGCCGCAACTTCTTTGGCAGTAGCCTTTGCCCATATCGTGTATTAACTTGCGATTGAAACTTGACGACATTGCAAGCTGTGACGGAAAAACTGTTGCACCGTTTAAAAGACAGTGACCGTGAATTGCGTCAATGCCGAATATCGGAGGTATGCCGAGCCGTGTCTTTTCTGCGCGTTTTTTTATATCGTCTGCCTCATCACCTAAAACGTGCAAGGAATGAGCCGATACCGAGATTTTTGTACTTTTCGTAATCTTCTTTGCTCAACGTGTTGTAGCTGACTTGCAACATTTGACCGACCTTTTCTTCGTTTGTCATTTTAGAGAGTAAATCGTCAATTCTTTCTTCAATATTCAAAGATTTGTCTTTATATTTTTGCATAATTTCACCGCCGTTTCTGTTAGATATTTTTAGTATAAACACTAAAGTTATGTTTGTCAATGTTTACTTTTTTTTTGAGTGATATGGTATAATAAATTTTACTTGATTTGAAAGGATTGATAAAAATGATAGCATCATTAAAAAAGAGCGATTGTACATATACTTGACGCAAATTCGGGTGTGAGTGTGTACTCGGAAGAAGAACTTGATGTTACAGACGCAAGTATAAACAGTTTTATTACAAAGCATATAGAAAAAGTTTTTGAGGACGCAAGTATGCGAAATGCCGAATTTTTCGGAAAACAGCGGTTTTAAATATCATTTGGCAGAGTATATAAAGGACGAAAATTATTTTATTACAATGTCGAAATTTATTGCGCAACGCGTTTATGAGGGGGTTACTCAATCGGATAAGCCCGATTCGTCCGACCTTATAGTTTGCGATTGTATGATAAATGAACGTCCGTTGCTTGCGGTTTTAAAGTGTGAAAATAAAATAGGGTATACACACCAAGTTTTGCAGGACGACGGTAAAGTGAAAAATCAGATTATAAACCATTATGCGATTTTGCCGACTACTTCACAAAAAATTGCGGAATGTGCGTTTATTTTTGAAGATGATTTTTCAATTAAATATCTCGGTAAAAAGCGTAAAATCGACGGTGAAACAACCGACCTTATCGCAGATGTTTTGCTTGAATGTATTTATGATATTTCTTCAAGAGAATCCGTAAATGCAGTATGTAAAATTGCGAAAAAGGTTACGGAAGAAAACGGCGGCGATACAATCGAAACACTTTCAAAAATGAAAGAATACATAACTGAAAATATTGAGGAGGGCGAAACGGAATTTATTGATACCGAACAGGTTGCCGATAAAATTTTTTGACGGTAAACCGGGTATGAAAAGTGAGTTTATCGACAAAATTGAGAAAGCAAACGTACCTCAAAAAAGGTTGAAGTGAACAGCTATGTTACAAAAGAAATTGGCGTCAAACGTGAAAATTGTAACGGATATCGGTGTTGAAGTTATTTTCCCGGCTGAATATTATCAAAATAATGAGTATATCGAATTTATAAATAACGATGACGGAACTATTTCAATTCAGATTAATAATATCGGGGAAGTAATTAATAAGTAAATACCTTACTGCGTATGGGACAGCCCCCACGACGTCCCAAATGCGAACATTCGTAGAGACGATCATTGGTTGCCCGAGTGGTTTGTTAGTATGGGGTGACACCCGTGACATCCCGCAAAAGCAACCACTCCGACACTTCGTGCCACCTCTCCTCAAGGAGAGGCAAAAAAGCCTCCCTTGAGGGAGCTGTCAACGAAGTTGACTGAGGGGTGTCACAATACTGAAAATTAAAAAAAGGGCGACCAATGATCGCCCCTACACACTGGGGATTCGCAGCGGACGAACCATAGCCGTCCGTTATTTTTATATACAAAAATCAGGTGAATTGATTGTAAATACTTTCGTTTACCAAATCTTCAAGAGTAATGCTGTCAACATATTTATTGATAACATCATAAAGCCCTTTCCAAAGCTTTATTGTCGGACACACAGAAACTCGTGGACAAGTATTTTCTTCATCTTCAAGACACGATACAGGTGAAAGTGTTCCCTCCGTTGTACGCAAAATATCTCCGATTGTGTATTCTGACGGTGCTTTTGTGAGTCGGTAACCCCTTGGGCACCACGCACACTCTTTAAGTATCCCACACGGGTAAGGATACTCACAATTTGTTCAAGATATTTTATTGATATATTTTGACGTTCTGCAACATCACGCATAGAAACGTTTTTATCCATACCGTGAATTGCAACGTCAAGCATAAGCCTTACAGCGTATCTGCCTTTAGTTGAAATTTTCAATGTTATTCCTCCTTAACCAAATCTTTAATTATTTCTCCGGCTATAATCAATCCCGCAACTGACGGTACAAACGCAATACTTCCCGGAACAGGTCTTTCGCCGTCCGGTGACGGAATTTTGATAGCCTCTTCTTTTGAATAAACTACCTTTAATTTTTTATACCTCTTGCCTTAAGCTCGCGGCGCATAACGCGCGCCAAAGGACATACGGACGTTTTGTAAATGTCCGAAACTTCAAAAAGTGTCGGAT
>VOFC01000174.1_pt1 | contig 38001 bp, 41 predicted proteins | sample 5384161 | NCBI WGS metagenome assembly VOFC01 (sample SAMN12384722, study PRJNA508395) | human gut metagenome | isolation source: healthy gut B | host: Homo sapiens | reverse complement strand
AGATCTTTCTCCGTGAGTTGGTTTCAAATGCCGTAGATGCCACCCAGAAGCTGAAGACACTGGCTTCTACCGGCGAGTTCAAAGGCGAAATGGGCGACCTGACCGTTCATGTGAACGCGGACAAGGACAAAGGGCACATCACCATCACCGACCGGGGACTGGGACTGACGGCTGACGAACGTCAGCCGCAGCTACCTCCAGAGCGACGCCAACGTCAAGAAGATCTCGACCTATATCACCAAGAAGGTCGCCGACCGCCTGAGCAGCATCTTCAAGGAGAACCGCAAGGAGTATGAGGAGAAGTGGGACGACCTCAAGCTCTTCATCAACTACGGCATGCTCTCTCAGGAAGATTTCTACGAGCGCGCAAAGGACTTCGCACTTCTGAAAGATGTTGAGGGCAAGTACTTTACTTTCGAGGAGTACAAGACGCTGATTAAGGACAACCAGACCGATAAGGACGGCAACCTGGTTTATCTCTATGCCAACAATAAGGAAGAGCAGTATTCTTATATCGAGGCTGCCAAGCAGAAGGGTTATTCTGTACTCCTGATGGAAGGTCAGCTCGATACGCCGATGGTAAACATGCTGGAGCAGAAGCTGGAGAAGAGCCGCTTTACACGTGTTGACGCCGACATCATCGACCGCCTCATCGTGAAGGAAGATGCTAAGAAGACCGATTTGAGCAAAGAGCAGTCTGACAACTTGACAGAAGTATTCCGCTCTCAGATGCCTCAGCTTGACAAGGCAGAATTCTTTGTTGAGATTCGCTATGCCGCAGGCAATAAGGTGGTTCACCAGCTTATCGACCTGGCCTTGCTGCAAAACAACATGCTGAAAGGCGAAGCGCTGACCAACTTTGTGAAACGCAGCGTGGAAATGATTTGAAACCGCGCCGTGCAAAAGACTGAAAGCAAGCCGTTCCCGGTCCGGGAGCGGCTTTTTTTATGCCCGACACACGGAAATACCGAGATATTTCGTACATTTGCAGATACAACGAAAAACCCATGGAACATCAGAAAGAACTCATATTGATCCGGATCAGCGGAATCGACCGGCCGGGACTGACCGCATCCATCACGGAAATCCTGTCGAAATATCAGGTAGACATTATGGATATCGGACAGGCAGACATCCATAGCACACTGTCATTGGGGATTCTTTTCAAATGCGCCGAGAAAGATTCGGGCAATGTAATGAAGGACCTGCTGTTCAAGGCGTCCGACCTGGGCATCGACCTGCGCTTCTATCCGGTTTCACCCGACGAATACGAAACGTGGGTAAACATGCAGGGAAAAAACAGGTACATCCTCACGCTGCTGGGCAGAAAGCTGACTGCCGAACAGATTTCGGGAGCCACCAAGATCCTGGCGGAACACAACCTCAACATCGACGGCATACGCCGCCTCACGGGACGCATTCCGCTCGACGAGAAAAAGGCCAGCGTAAGAGCGTGCATCGAATTCTCTGTCAGAGGAACCCCGAAAGACCGCGAACTGCTGCAGCACCAGCTCATGAAGCTCAGCTCGTCGCTCGCAATGGACTTTTCGTTCCAGCAGGACACCATGTACCGCCGCATGCGCCGGCTGATCTGCTTCGACATGGACTCGACACTGATACAGACGGAAGTGATCGACGAACTCGCCATGCGCGCCGGAGTGGGCGAACAGGTGAAGGCGATTACCGAACGTGCCATGCGCGGAGAAATTGACTTCAGGGAGAGCTTCACGGAAAGAGTGGCGCTGCTGAAGGGGCTTGACGAAAGCGTGATGAAGGAGATCGCCGAAAACCTGCCCATAACGGAAGGCGTGGAAAGACTGATGTACGTATTGAAGCACTACGGATACAAGATAGCCATTCTTTCGGGCGGATTCACTTATTTCGGCAACTACCTGAAAGAAAAGTTCGGAATTGACTACGTATATGCGAACAACCTGGAAATCGCAGACGGAAAACTCACGGGAAGATACCTGGGTGACATTGTGGACGGAAAGCGCAAGGCGGAACTGCTTCAGCTCATCGCGCAGGTGGAACGGGTGGACATCGCGCAAACCATCGCGGTGGGCGACGGAGCGAACGACCTGCCGATGCTGTCGGTGGCCGGACTGGGCATCGCCTTCCACGCGAAGCCGAAGGTGGCGGCGAATGCCAGACAGTCGATCAATACCATCGGACTTGACGGAGTGCTCTATTTCCTGGGATTCAAAGACTCGTACCTTGAAGAACGCGGGAAACTGTAACGAATAATAATGTAAGATATATGAAGTTTTCAGAACTAAACTTAGAAGAAAGCGTCCTGGACGCTCTGGACGCAATGAATTTCCGGGAATGTACGCCCATCCAGGAACAGGCGATTCCGGTCATACTCGAAGGACATGACCTGATCGGCGTGGCACAGACCGGAACAGGAAAAACAGCGGCCTATCTGCTTCCGATACTGAACCAGCTGAGCAAGGGAGGCTATCCGGAAGATGCAATCAACTGCATCGTGATGGCTCCTACACGGGAGCTGGCCATGCAGATCGACCAGCAGATAGAAGGCTTTTCCTATTTCATGCCTGTTTCGAGTGTCGCCGTATACGGAGGAAACGACGGAATCCGTTTCGAGCAGGAGAAGAAAGGGCTTACGCTGGGAGCCGACATCGTCATCGCCACCCCGGACGTCTGATCAGCCACATCAGCCTGGGCTATGTAGACCTTTCAAAGGTGTCGTTCTTTATCCTTGACGAAGCCGACCGTATGCTCGACATGGGATTTTCGGACGACATCATGCAGATCGTAAAGCAGTTGCCGCAGAAAAGGCAGACCGTCATGTTCTCTGCCACAATGCCGGAAAAAATCCGTCAGCTCGCCAAAACAATCCTCAACGATCCGGTTGAAGTCAAGCTGGCTGTATCGAAGCCTGCCGAAAAAATCATCCAGGCAGCCTACGTATGCTATGAAGCACAAAAGCTGGGCATCATCCAGTCGCTCTTCAAGGAACAGAAACCCGAACGCGTCATCGTGTTCGCGTCATCGAAACTGAAGGTCAAGGAAGTGGCCAAGGCACTGAAACGGCTGAACCTGAACGTGGGCGAAATGCACTCCGACCTGGAACAGAGCCAGCGCGACGAGATCATGCATGAATTCAGAAACGGACGTGTCAACCTGCTGGTGGCAACCGACATTGTGGCGCGGGGAATAGACATCGACGACATCCGCCTGGTTATCAACTACGACGTTCCGCACGACAGCGAAGACTATGTGCACCGCATCGGACGTACGGCCCGGGCGAACAACGACGGATGCGCCATCACCTTTGTCAGCGAAACGGAACAGACGCGCTTCAAGCAGATAGAGGATTTTCTGGGAAAAGCCATCTACAAGATCCCTGTGCCCGAAGAATTGGGAGAAAGTCCGGTCTATGCACCGCGTTCGTCGCGCCCGGGTGGCGAACGGCGCAAGAAGAAGTCATTCTCCCGCAACAAGGGAAACAACAGGTGGAAGAAAAAGAGCGGCAGTCCGTCCGAAACCCGCACCACCAAGGCTTGAGCAACCGTTTTGCCACAGAAGACACCGGGTTTTCCTTACGCCTGCTGTGATACACCGTTCCTTCTGTGGCGAATCATCCGAAAAAGAAATATTTCCACATAAAATGACGATAAAATAAATATTTTTGTGTATGTTTGCATAATAAGTTTTTAAAGAAACGTACAACAAAACCTTATACATTTAATTATCATGAGCAACCTTAATGAAATTATTTCTTTTTTCCCGGAAGTTAAGGACGTAAAAGAAATCACTCCGCTGACTGCCGGACTGATCAACCAGACTTATAAGGTGGAAACTGCCGACGCGAAGTCATGCGACTACATCCTTCAGTGCATCAACAACCAGGTATTTCAAGACGTGGACCTGCTTCAGCACAACATCGAATGTGTAACCCGACATATCCGCAAGAAACTTGAAGAGGCTCACGAAACAGAAATCAACCGGAAGGTGCTTCGCTTCGTTCCGGCTGCCGACGGAAAGACTTACCATTTTGACGGGGAACATTACTGGCGCGTATCGGAATTCATCCCCGATTCGCTGACGCTTGACGCCGTAACGCCGGAATCGTCGTACCTGGTGGGACTGAAATTCGGAGAGTTTGAGGCCATGCTCGCAGACATCCCCGAAAAGCTGGGCGAAACCATTCCCGATTTCCACAACATGGAGTTCCGCATGAAGCAGCTTCACGAAGCTGTGGAGAAGAATGCGGCGGGACGCATGGAGAAAATGAAGCAGCTCGTCGAGGATATCGAGAAAGACAGCTATGAGATGTGCCAGGCTGAACGCCTCTACCGCGAAGGCAAGCTGCCGAAACGGATCTGCCACTGCGACACAAAGGTCAGCAACATGATGTTCAACAAAGAAGGGAAAGTGCTCTGCGTCATCGATCTCGACACGACAATGCCGAGCTTCGTATTCTCGGACTACGGCGACTTCCTCCGTTCGGCTGCCAACACGGCTCCCGAAGACGAACCGGACTTGAATAAGATCCATTTCAACATGGAAATATTCAAGGCGTTCGCAAAGGGCTACATCGAATCGGCCAAGAGCTTCCTTACTCCGATTGAAATCGAAATGCTGCCATACGCCGTGAAGCTGTTCCCATACATGCAGGCCGTGCGCTTCCTGGCCGACTATATCAACGGGGATACCTATTACCAGATAAAATATCCGGAACACAACTACGTGCGCACACTGGCGCAGTATAAGCTGTATCAGGAGGTCAAGAAAGCTGAGCCGGAAATGAAGGCCTACATCGCTTCGCTTATCTGACATTGCCATCAGCCATCACAACAAAAGGCGCGGAAAAAGACCGGCAACCGCCAGGTGCTTCCGCGCCTTAAAAAATCGGCCTCATCTTATCGGCACCTCCCGTCAAGTATTCGCTGCGTTTACTCTGCCTGCAGGACTCCAATAAATTCTCCGACAATCCGGAATTCTTCAGCATCTTCTTCCTCAATGATGACAGGAGAATAAACGGGATTTTTAGGTTGGAGAATGATTTCTTCGTGAGTCCAATTCCCTTCTGCATCAAAAGTTTTTTTACTGGTATATATCTTAATGGAATAGCTGCCTGTATAGTCTGCATCATAATAGTTGTGATGTTCGGCAAGCACGATTTTTCCCTGCCGGCTACCTGCCGGATTTGCCCTGAATACACAATAATCCCCATCGTGAATAAATGGTTCCATAGAGTGCCCTACAGCCTGCACAATAAACATATTGCGGTTGAGCTTTCCCATACCTTCAACTTTCATCCATCCGCTTTCATCAACCAATTCTCCCTCTCCAAAACGACCACATGCTGCCCGTATTGAATATAAGGGCAGAAAATCGATGTATTTTACCTCATCATTGACTTCAGGCTCAATTCTTATTCCGGGAGCAGATTCACACTGAGGCTCCAGTTGTGCCGCAAGATAGTCTGCCAATGGTTTATCGCAGCAATAAACATAACATCCTTTCATGCCTCGCGTAAGCAACGTACGGTATGTGTTTTTTATGATTTCATCAGCATCCTGCAAAGCCTTATTTTTATTTTGGGCAATACGCGATTTAAATCCTTTTACAGATTGGTCATTCCCGGAACGGCAAGATACGTCCGTAATGATCTGTCTGTTTTCGTAACGCATATCCAGCCCGATAATTACACCCACATAATCCAGTTCCAGACCTTGGCAAGTGTGTATACACCCTATCTCTTCTATCGATTTGTCACCGATAATCCATAAATTCTTATCCGCATTCAGATTCCAACGCTTCTTAAAATTGAATTCCGGTATGATGATGTCATAATCGCCGGGATTTTTCTTACTGTTCCAGTCCCAACAATATCCGGCCACGACACGTGCCTTATTGCTGACTCTGTTCTTTTCTTTAATCGTCTCAAAAAGCTGGTTCGGGTCAGAAAAGATCCGAAAGTCGTAATCTTCTGCGGATAACCGGATGTTAGCTGTTTCCCTGATCTGCAAGACATTGTCAAGCCAGCTTAAATAACCGTCTGAACCATTGCATCGGAATTGAGAACTTAGCTTGGAGGTATGCACAACAGCACCGCACGACTCTGCATACTTTTGAATGGCAGCCTTGGATCCTATATCCTTAATATGTATCCTTTGACGGTCATCTACAAAGAAAACAGAAAAGCGAGATGCCCGTATGATTTCAACAATCTGATTTTCTCCCAAGTTACTGTATAGACCACTTTTCATGTTCAGTCTGTGGGCCTCGTCAACAATCAGCGCTCCAAACGTGTCTGGCGGCGTGTCAACGAAACTGCCGCTGCCGACAAACAAATTGTTAATGTAGTTTTTCTTGAAGCTTCCCGAGAGTTTGGCCGTGTAAACATCCCGTGGAGCAGCATTCTTAGATACATATTGGGCTACAACCCCTTCTTTGGTCAGTTCGACTAAAAGATTTACCGCAACGACACTTTTCCCAGTACCTGGGCCACCAAGAACCTGTTTAGGCCCCTTCGCCGCTTCACGAGCAAGACTTAGCGCTGTTTCGTATACTATTTTCTGGTCATCCAGCAATACAAATTCTCTATTTCCATGAAGCATGGAATTCAGCGCATCAGCCAGCTGCCTGGACGGGCGCAGTTTGCCCTTATCAATCAGCCACACAATATCTTCCTTGAACCGTACCGAATGTACCTCTTGATAAAATCCTGCAATCGTCCGGCATCTGACTTCAGAAAAAGAGGAGCTTTGGCAATATATTCTGCATAGCATTCATGAGAAATGATGTGATCCTCCTGATAATTATGCAAGAACGCACAAGGCAGAAGCCGTATATCCTGCTCGCGCACAGTTTCATTATAGTTCTGAAGCATATAAGCATACGACCAAGCCTGATAAGAAGGATGAGCCGTTTCACATTCGCTGTGCTGGAAGCGTGTCTGCACAATGCCTGATTTCTTAGACAGTTTTGCCTGTTCCCATTGCTTCAATTCGATGATAATCATATTGGAACGTCGATCTCCGTCTACTCCGGAAATGATAAAGTCTATCCGTTTGGAGGTGAGTGGAATCTGATATTCAATGGCAATTGTAGATGTATCTGGAATATCCGGCGTGTTGATTACCTTATACATATGCATCATGGAATTTTTCCATGACAATTTCTCATTGGGAGAAGTATGTCTTCCGAGATGCAGCAAAAAAGCGTGGTCAATGTCGTCTGCAATGGTACCATTGAACACGTCTTTGATAAATCCTTTCTTACTGGCGTGGTATACAATCATAATTCGGTATATTTTTTTGCGTTGCCTCTGGACTTGTCAACCGGATATTTTTCTGAGTTCTTGGCCAACTTCGATAAAATGATTTCCCTGATATCCAAATTATACTTGTCGGCGATGAGAAATGCATAATTCAGGATATCGGCCAACTCTTCCCTGACTTTATCAATGCTTACATCTTCCGGCCGTTTCCATAAAAAAGCTTCGTTCAGTTCTGAGGCCTCAATGGACAAAGCCAAAGCCAAATCCTTCCCATTGTGAAACTGGTCCCAGTCCCTGTCTCTGGTGAACTGGACAATTTTCTCCATAATCTCCTTTATATCTGAATCTTGTGATTTCATTGTACCTTTCTCCTTTATGAACCTAGACAAAGATAAATCTACTTTATTGAAATTCAAAACTGCAGCGTAAATAAGTTGCATGAATACAGCAAACGATGTCGAATCATAGCGTTAACACCCGCCACCTCCTTCTACCCAGAACCTGCGAGACTGCCCGGACAGAAGATACCTGCATACCTGTCTCCGCAGCGAAAGCGGGCACATGCCGGAAAACTGGCGTCTTAGCTCTTCAAAAAACAACCGGGCAGGTTCTGCTTTGGCAAAATTGTTGTACATTTGCTCCTGCTCATTAACATACTGTCAATAATACTGAAAGCACCATGAACACGAAACTATTTTCCACAGGACTGCTGGCTCTTGCACTGGCTGCGGCTTCATGCACACCGGATCCGAAGAAACAGACGGCAGACGGAACGACTCCCTTTCTTCCGCCGCTGATGGGATGGAGCTCGTGGAACACGTACCGCGTGAACATCAACGAAGAACTTATCAAGAAACAGGCAGACGCCCTTGTGTCTACCGGACTGAAAGAAGCGGGCTATACTTACATCAACATTGACGACGGATTTTTCGGACATCGCGATGAAACGGGGAAGATGCATGCCCACCCGCAACGCTTTCCCAACGGAATGCGGACCGTGTCGGACTACATCCACTCGCTGGGACTACGCGCGGGAATTTACTCGGACGCAGGCAACAACACATGCGGATCCATCTACGACAATGATGCCAACGGCATAGGAGCCGGACTGTACGGACACGAGCAGCAGGACATGGACCTTTATCTGAAAGAGTGGAACTATGACTTCATCAAGATAGATTATTGCGGCGCCCAGGAACTGGGACTGGATGAGGAAAAACGCTACGAAACCATCTGCGATGCCATCCGGAATACCGGAAGAAAGGACGTGTCCATCAACATCTGCCGGTGGGCTTTCCCGGGAACATGGGCAAGAAGGCTGGCACGCTCATGGCGCATCAGTCCGGACATTTCTCCCGACTGGCGTTCCGTCAGAAACATCATCGCAAAAAACCTCTACCTTTCGGCCTATGCCGGAAACGGACACTACAACGACATGGATATGCTTGAAATAGGCCGCGGACTGTCGCCTGCGGAAGAAGAAACACACTTCGGGATGTGGTGCATCATGAGTTCTCCGCTGCTTGTCGGCTGCGACCTCACCGCCATCCCCGAAGCTTCGCTGGCATTGCTGAAGAATCCGGAACTGATAGCCCTCAACCAAGATTCCCTGGGACTTCAGGCGTACGTGGCATGGCGTGAAGGCGAGGCCTATGTGCTGACCAAAGACATCAGGCAGAAGCGCGGCAAAGTGCGTGCCGTTGCCTTCTACAATGCCTCCGACAGCGCAAAGACGTTCAATGTTCCGCTGCATGCATTAGAGCTGGGAGGGCGGACCAGCGTGCGCGATGTCGTGAAGCGGACAGATTTGGGCACATTCGAGCATGTGTTTGCCTGCACAGTGCCTGCCCACGGAACGCTGGTTTGCCGCATGGAGGCCGAACGCCGCCTGGAACCGGAACGTTACGAGGCCGAACGGGCCTTTCTGCCCTGCTTCGACGATTTGGGCAAACAACCGAAACCCGTACTGTATCTCGCTTCCCGCAATGCTCTGGCGGGATGAAAGTATTCCGGCTGGGAGGACGGGAAGAAAACTTTGCCGAATGGCCGGAGGTATACAGCGAAAAGGGAGGACAGTATGAAATGACAGTCAGCTACTGCTCGCCCTCTCCCCGCAAGCTGGAAGTATGGGTGAACGGCACGCTCCATGAACTTTCCAATCTCAGCTCGGGCAGTTCAGACAGCGTAGCGTCGGCAACGCTTCCGGTCACGCTCGTCCCGGGATACAATGTCGTCCGGATGGGAAACCGCTACGGATGGGCGCCGGACATCGATTACTTCACGCTGAAGCAGGCCGTGCCGGAATAAGAATCAGCTTTCATTTGTCATTGGCAATCCGGATCTATGTGAAAAGAAACGGGAATGAGTGACAGGCACGCCCAAACAGCGTTTTTTAGAGAAAGCCCGCTGGAACTGTGCGAAAAAATCACTATCTTTGCAACCGCAATCATGAAATGACATCACTTGTTATAAGCAGGGACGCCTCGCATAGAATGACGCATGTCATTTTCACACAGCAACAAAAGACTTTCTCTATGCACATCAAACCAATTCTAGTAATGGGGATAGCGGCCGCTTTGCTGGCTCTTTCTCCAGCGAAAGCGTATACGCAGGGGGATTCTCTCTACCTAAGTGTAGACCAGCTCTTTGAAAAAGGAATGGAGCAGAACTTGCAGCTCGCCGCCGACAGACTGAGAGAAAAAATGGCGGAAGAACGCAGAAAAACGGCACGGACCGGAAGGCTGCCCGACATAGAAATCGGACTGAACAGGGGGATTCGTGGGACAGCCCGTCATCTTCGAGCGAGGACTCTCCGATCCCACCTATCCCGACTCGCCCGACTGGTCGCAGAACTATGCGGTGAACCTCACGCAGCCTCTGTACCATGGGGGAAGAATAAAGTATGCCATACGCCAGGCCGACATCGAAAGGGAGATAGCCGCCCTGCAGACTGCCACAGACCGGGCTGACATCAAACTGTCGCTGCTGAGGCAGTATCTCAACCTGTTCAGCCTGTACAAGCAGCACAGGGTGCTTTCACGCAACATCAACGAGTCGGAACGGAGGCTCAAGGACATCCGGCAGATGAAGGAAGAGGGACTGATCACCAACAACGATGTGCTGCGGAGCGAAATGCAGCTCACAAACGACCGGCTTTCTCTGCTGGAAACGGAAAACAACATCCGGCTCGCATCCCAGCAGCTCGACATCCTTTTGGGCCTTGAAGAAGACTTGCTGCTCTGCCCCGACACCGCACTGCTGGGCAAGGCTTACACGCTGGAAAGCTATGCTGACTATATCAGACAGGCTTACGCCAACGGCCCGGCCATGCTGCTGAGAAAGAAACAGACCGACCTTGCACGCAACAACATCGATGCGACACGCGCGGCACAGATGCCCCAACTGTCACTCTATGCGGCAAACACGCTGGCGCGTCCGGTATCGCGCACGCTGGCCGACATGTACAACAACGCATGGAACGTAGGACTTTCGTTTTCATATCCCCTGTCGGCCCTCTACCGGAACAGGCACAGGGTGAACGAAGCCCGGCGGCAGGCCGAACTGTACCGCAATGCCGAAGAACAGCAGAAGCAGCAGATACGCGTAACCGTGCGCAACGCCTACCTGAAACACAGCGAAGCGCTGGCACGGGTTGACGCCCTCAAGCTGTCGGTGAAACAGGCGGAAGAGAACTACCGCATCATGCGCAACCGATACCTGAACCAGCTTGCCATACTTACCGACCTGCTCGATGCGGACAACCTCCGACTGAACGCCGAACTGCAACTCACCACGGCACGCACGCAAGTAGTCTACACATATTACGAACTTCTGCGCGCTGCCGGAAAATTAAAATAGCCACAACAAACAAAAGGAACACCACTATGAGCTCAATCGAAATGAAATACAAGCGGCTGAAAAGACGCAAACGACGCAATATCATCCTGAACACGGTATGTATGCTGATAGCCAGCTCCGGACTGCTCTGGACAGTCAACTATTTCTGGCGGTATATCAGCTACGAAATCACAAACGACGCTTTCGTCGACCAGTACATCTCGCCGGTAAATATCCGTGTGTCAGGATACATCCAGGACGTGCGCTTCCGCGAACACCAGTTCGTGCGCAAAGGCGACACGCTGGTGGTGATCGACAACCGCGAATACCTCATCAGACAGAAAGAGGCAGAGGCAGCCCTGATGGACGCGCAAGGTTCAAAGGGAGTGCTCCGCTCAAACATCGAAACATCCGAAACACGCATCGGAGAACAGAGCGCCACGCTGGAAGAAGCGAAGGCCCGGCTCTGGAAAGCCGAGCAGGACTTTCACCGCTACGAACGCCTGCTAGAGGAAGAATCTGTGCCCGAACAGCAATACGACCAGGCCAAGGCCGACTACGATGCCGCACGGGCGCGCTACAACGCCCTCGTCAAACAGAAAGATGCCGCACGCTCGCAGTATGCTGAAACGAACAAGCGGAAAGTGAACGTCAAGGCGGCCATCCTGCGCGCCGAAGCCGCACTGGACCTTGCCAACCTGAATCTTTCATACACGGTGGTCACGGCTCCCTACGACGGCTATATGGGGCGGCGGACACTGGAACCCGGGCAGTATGTTTCGGCCGGACAGACACTCTCCTACCTCGTCCGCCAGTCAGACAAATGGATCACCGCCAACTACCGCGAAACACAGATAGCCAACATCTACATCGGACAGCCCGTAAGAATCAAAGTAGACGGAGTGCCGGGCAAAGTGTTTCACGGCCACGTCACGGCAATCTCCGAAGCAACCGGCTCGAAATATTCGCTGGTTCCCACCGACAACTCGGCAGGCAACTTCGTGAAGGTGCAGCAGCGGATCCCCGTGCGCATCGACCTGGACAATGTGACGGCAGAAGACATGAAGCAGCTCCGCGCCGGAATGATGGTAGAAACTGAAGCGCTGAAGAGATGATGACGGCCCAGCAACTAGACATACCGGTTCGCCGGTGGGTGCCCGACTGGGTGGCTGTAGGCCTGGTGTTCTTTATCATCCTTCCCGTCACCATGCTGAACGGCACATACACGGGAAGCATGGTAGAAGTGTCGAACACGCTCGGAGCCTACACCGAAGACATCACCATCGGCTATTATGCGGCATCGGCAGGAATGGCCATCGCCTATCCCATCGTACCCAAGGTGCTGAACTCCTTTTCAAGCAAGTCCCTGCTGCTGGTCGACCTCACCCTCCAGTTCCTTCTGAGCTGGATCTGCGCACGTTCCGCCAACACCGAACTGCTCATCACCTTCAGTTTCGTCATCGGCTTCCTGAAAGGTTTTCTCATGCTGTGGCTTATCCGCCGCATCAAATTCATCTTCAGCCCCGGCGACGTGCGAAGCGAGTTCTATGCCTACTTTTATCCGCTGGTCTTCAGCGGGGGACAGCTTTCGATGATTGTCACGGCTCTTCTGGCTTATCATTATGACTGGAAGTACATGTACTACTTCATGATGATGATGCTCATTCTGGCCATTCTGTTCGTCATCATCCTGCTCCGCCACGACCGCCCGTCAAAAGGAGTGCCGCTCAAGGAACTCCACCTGCGCGAAATGGTCATCATCTCCACAGGACTGCTGATGCTGATCTATGTCATCACCTACGGAAAAATATCCGACTGGATGGCATCGCCCAAGATCTGCGTCTACATCGTGATCGCCCCGCTGCTCGTCGCGCTTTTCCTCTGGGAGCAGTTCAACTCTCCGAAACCTTACGTCAGTCTGAAGCCCATGTTCCAGTGGAAAGCCATCCTGGGTTATTTCTACATGATACTGGTCATGTTCTTCAGCACATCCACCACGCTGTTGAGCAACTACATGACCAGCATACTGCGCGTAGACAATGTGCACAACTACACACTGTACATCTATCTGCTTCCCGGCTATCTGCTGGGAGCCTTCATCTGCTTCTGGTGGTTCAGATGGCAGCGCTGGCGTTTCCGTTTCCTCATTGCCGGAGGGATGGCATGCTTCGTGGTCTTCTTCGGAATGCTCTACTTCACCATCTCGCCCGACAGCACCTACGAGCAGCTGTTTGTTCCCCTTTTCTTCCGGGGCTGGGCATGATGGTGCTGCTCATCGCCTTCGGACTGTTTGTTGTTGAAGACCTCAACCCGAAACTGCTTATCTACAACGCCTTTTTTCTGATTACATTCCGCGCCGTGCTTGCCCCGGTAATGGCTTCCGCCTTCTACAGCAACATGCTGTACCGGCTCCAGCAGAAATACATGGTGCAGCTCTCAGAAAACATGACGATGGTCGACACCCTCGCAGCCTCGCGCTATACGTCCGCTCTCGGAAACAACCTTGCGCAGGGACACGGCATCGACGAGGCGATGCAGCTGGCAACCAACAGCCTTTACAGCGTGCTGCAAGAGCAAAGCATGCTGCTCGCACTGAAACACATGCTGGGCTGGATGTTTGTCGTGACACTCGTCATCGCCGTCATTTCACGTTTCGTGCCGTTCCACAAGACCGTCCGGGTGCCGGTGGTGCGCATGGGAGAAGACATGGTGTGACAACGGACGCACTGCTCCTCTGCCTGTCTTTCTGAAACAAAAGCAGAGGAGCAGACATGGCTGAAAGGTTAAAGATAACAAAAAAAATGCCGCCAATACCTCGCAGACAGCCTCTGGCAGCGGATGCAAGAAAAAGAATCGGAAACAGTTTTGTTTCTTAACAAAAAAACAGTATCTTAGTATATTAAAAATCCAAGAATATGGACATGCGCATCTTTCAAGTTAAAACAAACAAAGCGCTTCCAGCTATGGGAAGTATACTTATCGCTTCCCCATTATTGTCTGATTATCACTTTGCCCGTACGGTTATTCTGATGGTTACTCATAATGAAGAAGGAAGTATGGGGATTGTGATGAACCAAATGTTTCACCACGATATTACACTGAACGAGCTTATTCCGGGATTGGACTCGGTTCCGGGGATTCCAGTATTCAAGGGGGGGCCTATCGGCAGGGACACCATCTTTTTCATTCATACGATCAATGCGCTCGAAGGCGCGCTGAAACTCAACAATGAACTTTACCTGAACGGCAACTTCGGAGAACTGAAACAGTATATCCTTCAAGGCAATCCGGTAGAAGGCCATATCCGCTTTTTTGCAGGGTATGCAGGATGGAGCAACGGACAGCTGCAGAGAGAAATACAGGAAAACAGCTGGATGGTGGGGAAAAGCCACAGCGACCAGCTGCTTGACTATCATAATGCGAAACTATGGAATGACAGCATGAACGGTCTGGGACAGAAATACAGTCTTTGGGCTAAATACCCTATATATCCGTCATTCAACTAATCCGTTTCCCGAATTGATTTTCTGAAAAAGAACGGCATCCTGAAACTTGCTCCCGGTCTTTACCCAATCTTTCAGCACTGCAACCTCCGCATAGCCCGCCGACCGGAAAAGAGCGAGTGAAGGCGTGTTCTGCCGCGGCACATAGGCATACAACTGATGAATGCCCAGCAGGCCGAAGCAGTGCCGCTCAAGCATCTCCAGCGCCTCACGGGCGACTCCCTGTCTGCGCATGTCTTCCCGCACCACAAGGCCTACTTCCGCACGGCTGTGCCTCGGATCGAAAGTGCAAAGGTCGATGATTCCTGCCACACCTGCCGTTTCGTGCTGGATCATCAGGCGCAGCTGGCGGTCGATGTAAATGTCGTTCTGCATCTCTGCAAGATACCGTTTCATCTGATAGCGCGAGTAAGGGCCGGTGGCAGTTCCTACCTCCCACAGTTTCTCGTCATTTTCAATGGAGAGCAGCACATCCAGATCTTCCGGCTCAGGAGCACGCAGGCGGATTCTTTTCTCAGTTTTCATGGCCTTCTATATTTGACGTGTCGTTTTCTGCAAGTCAAGCTCTTCCACCATGCGCCTGTACCCCGGAACACAGAAAAGAGAAGCCAGCATCACCATGCCGGCGCAAAGAAGTCCGGTCGTATTCATGGTCGTGTAATAAGCGGTCATGTTAAAGAGCGACGGCACGACAAGCATCGCCATCCTTACCTCGCTCCAACGGCGGTAACTTGTCAGCGCTTCGGAGATTGAAAGCTTCCTGACATACTTTACCAGCGACAGATGGAACATGCGGAGCGAAAGAGGAATCATGCACAAGGCAAGAAGTATTCCCGAAGCCTGCATGATATAATCCATCTGCGCATCCCCCACAAAAGCTCCTTGAGGCAGGGTGTCGGTTTCATACAACACGACCAGCGCAACATTCAGCACCCAGAACAGGGCATACTCCGCTTTCAGCAGGCAGAGCAGTTTCTTTATTTTTTCTTCCATTCCCAATAAAATTTACATTGTTCCGGTAAATGCGGTACGGTTCAAAATCGAACGTCCCAAAGTAACCTCATCCGTATATTCCAATTCATCGCCCACAGAGATGCCGCGCGCAATGACGCTCAGCTTCACGTCCAGACCGCTCAGCTTGCGAAAGATATAGAAGTTGGTCGTATCGCCTTCCATGGTAGAGCTGAGCGCGAAAATCACTTCCCTGACGCCGCCTTCCCTGACACGTTCCACCAGACTGTCGATCTCCAGATCCGAAGGGCCCACTCCGTCCATCGGCGAGATGACTCCTCCCAGCACATGGTACAGTCCCTTATACTGCTGGGTGTTCTCGATTGCCATCACGTCGCGTATATTCTCGACCACACACACGGTAGACGCATCACGCAAAGGATTGGAGCAGATGCCGCATACTTCCGTATCGGATATGTTATGGCAGATCTTGCAGTATTTCACTTCATGTTTCAGCGTGGTCATGGCATTGCTGAACGCTTCTACGGCAGACGTGTCTTGCTTGAGCAGATGCAGCACCAGGCGCATGGCTGTTTTCCGGCCTATTCCGGGAAGTTTTGCAAACTCTCCCACCGCTTTCTCGAGCAAGGCCGACGGATATTGTTGGTTCATATATTGTTTCTCCAGTTTCTGTTTTTCTCTGAGGCGCAAAAATACGAAAAATATCATAAAGAAGGCGCATAAATCGCGGAATTACGCGGACTGGTGAAAATCCGCGGCATCCGCCAATTATGCGCCTCCGCAAAAGAGTGTATCAAAACAGAATCCGGCTGCCAAACAGAAATCCTCCGCTTTGCCGCCAATGACAAAATGGAAGTTTATTTGTGTTTTGACACACACTCACTCCATCAGAACCTGATGTATTCCATCGACTTGCTTACCAGGATTCCATCAACCGGCTTCAGGTCGAACTTCAAGTCACGTTTGGCTTTCAACCGGATGACAAAAAGCGTACTGTCACCCTCCAGAGTCTTCTGGTTGCCTACGTTGACAAAAGTCGGATAAAGAGCCTTCACGCCATTGGTGTGCAGGCGGTCGTTTGTCAGATTGTGCATAGCCTGCACGCCGACCGGATCAATGCCCGCAAACTCATAAGCCTCCGCATCATAAGGCAACGCAAAGCTGAGAGCGTTGACAGCCCGCAAGCCATGTCCCTTCACTTCGATCTCCACAGTTTCACCTTTGGCATACATTGCCTTCGACGCCTTGAATGTGATCTTTCCTCCCAAGGTATCAGCCGAAGCTACTTCCGCACCTCCATCCAGCCGGGTGGCTACGGCAGAGATGTCGTAAGCGTCTATCAAATCGTTGCAATTCAAATCACCGTTGCTGATATAGCCTTCAAAATCAGCATCGCCTTTTCTCAATCCCGTATAATTGGTATACGAAGTCAAGTCGTTCTCATCAATCAGACGGTCATTGTTGATGTCCCCCGGCAAGTAGCTTTCCGTTCCGGGAACCTTAAATACATAAAGTTCTTTGCCCGAACCGAAATTGCCCACAGCTTCGGTAACATGCAGTCTGATATAGCGCGCCTTGGGTTCTCCTTCAAACGAGAACACTTTCACCTCACTGTCGCGTTTCCATTCAAAAGTTCCGGCTTCCGTCCAGTTCTCCTTATCCATGCTGTAAGCGACACTACCTTTCAGCAGCGTACCGTTTCCGGCATTGTCACGCGGCACATACTGCAGCTTGTCGAGCCTGTTGACCGAGTTCAGGTCTGCAATCAGATCAAACGGTACAGCCTTCTCATTATATGCAGTGTGCCACAGTTCTCCTTCCTTGAGGTCAAACAGACGGCGCAGCGAGCGTCCCTGATTCTTCGCTGAAGTCCAGCCGGTGATGCCACGCACGGCAAACTCCAACGGATCCGACTTGGTGGAAGCGCTGAAAGTCGCCCAGTCCGAACAGCCTCCCCTTGTTTACGGCACGTATGCTGAACGAATAATCTGTTTCAGCCTTCAAGTCCTCAAACAGCAGTTCCGTGTCGCGGATCGTACTGTAGTTCATTCCTTCAAAGGCGATTTCATAATAGTCGGCATTATCCACCCTGTTCCAGGTCGGTTTCAAGGTATAGGCCGTAATGTTCTCGTCCGTAACCTGAGGCTTGGGAGCGGCCAACGCTCCTTCTGTCACGCAAAGGCGGTCGGCAGGAGCAAAAGCAAATCCGTCCACATTCACAACCGTTTCGGTTGAAGTGATGTCGGCGGAAGCCAGTTTCACCCGCAACTGCGGATTCTTTGTGACAACCTCCCGTGCAAAGTCACTTCCCGGCGTAGCAAAATTATTGAGATTGGGGCTGGCGTCATAATAGAACACGTTCTCTCCTTTCAGGAAATCTTCCATTGAAGCAGCCTCCGCCAGTTTCACCTTCTTCCTTCCCATTGTGGCAGACACCTTCTTGGGACGTTGCGTCACATTGATGCGCAGTTCCGTTGCCTTGTCCTTCACGAAACCGTTCACCACAGCATTGGTAATCTTTTTCCGCCGAAGATGCCGTCCATATCCGACGTCGATGTTTGTCTGAACGATTTCCCGGACAGCCCCGATCCGATATACACATTGTTGCTGGTAGGGATATGGAAGACGGATATACTCCCAGTTTCCGCCGGTCTGGTCGCCCGACCATCATTTCCCTCTTCGATTCCGGCATAACGCTGTGTTCCGGCCCATCCGTCCAGGCTGATGATGAAAGGACGGCTGTCATTGCCGTAATAGGTCATGATACCGTGCCATCAGCCACTCCGTTCAATCCAAAAGAATAGCCGCCGCCCAACCCAAGCCACATCGGTCTTGAGCACACGCACTCCGGCATCGCGGACCTCCTTCACGATGTCACGCTGCAGCAGAGCCTCCACTCCGGCCTTCGGGTGCAAGTCCGACTGAGTCCACAAGCCGATTTCCACCCCATTCTTATGCGCGTAATCGGTCAGACTCTTCAAATTCTGCACGTTTCCGTCGAGCGTGCCCGTCTGGCCATAGCCAGCCCCGTAGCCGTCATTGGGAAGCAGCCAGCCCAAAGGCATATCATGCGCCTTATACCGGTCGATGACAGCACGCGCCGAGAACTGATAATTCTGCTTTTCGCCGTTGAGCGACTCTTTTATTCCTCCGTTGTCCTTCTGGCTTTCCTTATAACGCTTGCCGTCTTCAAAAAGGATGCCTTTCTCGTCTTCCTTCCAATAGTCACGGTTATAGGCATTGAGATGGCCTTCATAGAAGCCGAATTTGGGAAGCAGCACCGGATGTCCGGTCAACTGGTAGTAATCGTTCAACAGGCCGACCGTCGTTTCGTCCACCATCACGAAGACATCCAGGTAATCGGTGTCATGGCTCAGCAGCACCTGACCGGGATTAGACTGTCCGAAATCATACTCACCTTTCGCAAAAGTGTGCCACAGGATGCCGTAGCCTCCCGTTGACCAGTAGAAAGGATTGGGCGAAGCCACTCCTCCATCCGTCCAACTGTTCTGGTTCTCGATGGAAATAGATTTTCCCTTATGCGAGAAGCGTCCGTTCTGCACGCCTCCGCCGTAAAAGTATTCGTCGGGCTGTTCCTTCAATGTCATCACAGTCTTTCCTTTCGGGAAAGCCACCGGAGCCGACTCCTGCAGCACCACGGTTCCGCGCGTCCGGTCGGTGACACTCATCAGTGCGGACGACTTGTCGAACTTCACTTCCAGCCGTTCGGTAGAGATTACCACTGCCTGCCCGCTGTCTGTCACTTTCAGCTCCCCTGCAACCGAAGCAGCCGGTTCCCTTACATACTCCGCGCGGATCATCCACCAGTATCTGCGCTTCAGGATCAGCCTTCGGGTCGCGCAAGATGCCTCCCGACGGATCCACGAACAAGCGGAAAATATTTTTGCCATAAAAATCCAGCGTCGCATGCTGCCCGTTGGAGAAATAAACCTCCACCGCAGTGGGATTGATCTGTACGGCACCTGTCACACGAATGTCCCCCTGCGCAGCCACCGCCGCACCTGTATCCGGCAGCACGGCGAAAGCCTGCGCACCGGTACATGTCAGAGTTACCGACAAGATTAATGCAGACGGAAAAGCCTGCCATCTCCGGTAAAATAAAGTTGTTTTCATCTGTCTTTTAAAATAAGGTTATAATCAGGCGCAAACATACCGAAAAATTTATGTATTCTATCCCCAAAGCACTAAAAACTTTATGGAATGATAAATTACTTTGTGAGTATTTAAGGAGTTTTCGTATCTTTGCGTATCTTTGTCTAATTACAGATTACGACACATGAACGGAACATTCATTTTAATCACCATAGCGGTCTATTTCGGACTGCTTCTTCTTGTGGCACGCATCACGGCCAGACACCATACAGACAACGACGCATTTTTCAGCGGAAACCACCAGTCGCCCTGGTATATTGTTTCTTTCGGAATGATCGGAGCCTCCCTTTCGGGAGTTACCTTCGTTTCCGTTCCGGGTATGGTACGCGGCATCGACATGACCTATATGCAGACCTGTTTCGGTTTCTTCATAGGCTATCTCATCATCGCCCACGTTCTGCTGCCGCTTTACTACAGGCTCAACCTTACCTCGATATACACCTATCTGGGAAAACGTTTCGGGAACCATGCCTACAAGACCGGAGCCTCGTTCTTCCTGCTCTCAAAAATGCTGGGAGCCGCTGCCCGGCTTTACCTGGTGTGCGTCATTCTCCAACATTTTGTGTTCGACGCATACGATATTCCCTTTTCGGCAACCGTAATCGGAACTGTGGTGCTCATCTGGCTGTATACCCGGAAAAGCGGGATACGCACGATTGTGTGGACGGACAGCTTCCAGACACTCTGCCTGCTGCTGGCGCTGGGACTGATTCTGTATCAAGTGGCTTCACTGCTGGACCTTGACGCAGCAGGAGTCATCAAAGCCGTATCAGAGAACGAACACAGCCACATTTTCGTGTTCGACGACTGGCATTCAAAACAAAACTTCTTCAAGCAGTTCTTCAGCGGAATCTTCATCACGATTGTCATGACAGGGCTGGATCAGGATATGATGCAGAAAAACCTTTCGTGCCGCAACCTGAAAGAAGCGCAAAAAAACATGTACTGCTACGGCTTCTCGTTCGTGCCGGTAAACCTGCTGTTCCTCACGTTAGGCGTGCTGCTGCTCATCGCTTCATCCCAGCTTCACCTGACGCTTCCCGCCAAAGGCGATGACATCCTCCCCTTTTTTTCGCCGCCGGGGCTATTTAGGCTATCCGGTTCTCGTGCTTTTCGCCATCGGCATCATCGCAGCCGCCTTTTCGAGCGCCGACTCCGCGCTTGCCGCATTGACAACCAGCTTCTGCATCGATATCCTGGGCATTGAACGCTATTCCGAACAGAAGGCTCAGAAAGTAAGGAAATATGCGCATCTGCTGGTTTCGGCCGTGTTTGTCGGCTGCATTCTCGTGATCGAAGCTATCGGAAGCCGAAATGTGATCGACACGATCTACGTGCTTGCATCCTACACATACGGTCCGCTGCTCGGTCTGTTTGCTTTCGGCCTGTTCACCCGGCGCGGCGTGCGCGACCGTTTCATTCCATACATCGCCATCGCATCTCCGGTCATCTGCTACCTGACCGACCACATGGTTGCGGCGGCCACCGGATATCAGTTCGGCTACGAAATGCTGATGCTGAACGGTCTGCTCACTTTCTGCGGACTGGCGGCACTGAGCCGGAAACGGATACCAGACAAATAATAATCATTAATCGCCGGCTGCTCATGCCCCGACTAATCAATAAAATGATTATCTTTGCAAAATGATTTTTTAACCCCAAAAACGACTTCAATCATGAAAATAACCAGCGCTGAATTTGTAATTAGCAACTCGCGGGTAGACATGTGTCCCCAAACCGGCCTGCCCGAATACGCCTTCATCGGACGTTCAAACGTCGGGAAATCCAGCCTGATTAATATGCTGACCAACCACTCCAAACTGGCTATGACTTCGTCAACGCCCGGAAAGACACTGCTTGTCAACCATTTCCTCATCAACAAGGAATGGTATCTCGTAGACCTTCCGGGATACGGCTATGCGCAAAGAGGAAAGGTGATGATGGAGAAAATCAAGAAGCTCATCGAATCCTACGTGCTGGAACGCGAGGAGATGACATGCCTGTTCGTGCTGATAGACAGCCGACTGGAACCGCAGAAGATTGACTTGGCCTTCATCGAATGGCTGGGAGAAAACGGAGTGCCGTTTGCCATTGTCTTCACCAAGGCCGACAAGCTGAACGGATCAAAACTCAAGGCAAATGTCAATGCCCGTTGAACACTAACAGATGGTCTACCACTTTGTCCATGAAATAACGGTCGTGGCTCACCACAATCACGCATCCTTTGAAATTCTGCAAATACTCTTCCAGCACATTCAGCGTCACAATATCGAGGTCATTGGTCGGCTCATCCAGCACCAGGAAGTTGGGATTGCGCATCAGGACCGTACACAGATAGAGGCGGCGGCGTTCTCCCCCACTCAGCTTGTAGACATAGCTGTGCTGTGTCTCGGGAGTAAACAGGAAATGTTGCAGGAATTGCGATGCCGTCAGCTTCTTGCCGTTGCCCAGTTCTATGACTTCGGCAATGTCCTGCACTACATCAATCACTTTCATCTGCTCGTCAAACTGCAAGCCGTCCTGCGAGTAGTAACCGAAGCGGACCGTCTCGCCAATGTCCAGCGTACCGCTGTCTGCCTGCTCCAACCCCATCAGTATCTTGATGAAGGTCGACTTGCCCGTACCGTTATTCCCTACGATACCCATCTTTTCGTAACGGGAGAAGATGTAAGAGAAATCATCCAGAATCTTCAAGTCACCAAAGGATTTGTACAGATGGTCTGCCTCGAATATCTTACTGCCTATATAAGAAGCCTTAACGTCCAGCTTTACATTGTCGTTGTTGAAACGCTGCTTTGCCACCTTCTCCAACTCGTAAAAGGCATCCTCCCGATAGCGTGCCTTGTGCCCGCGGGCTTGCGGCATGCGGCGCATCCATTCCAGCTCTGTGCGGTAGAGGTTATTGGCACGTTCTATCTCCACAGTCTTGGCCTCGATACGCTCTTGGCGCTTCTCCAGATAATAACTGTAATTGCCTTTATACTGATAAATCTGCCGGTTGTCTATCTCTACGATTTCGGAGCATACCCGGTCGAGGAAATAACGGTCACCTCAGACTGGATATGCTCATATTCGGCTGCCAGATCGCAGCGGCCGCCGTCCTTCACCTTGTTCCACACCAAAAGCGTCGGATACACCATCACGTCCGTGCCTCCAAAACGCAGAGCGGGAATCTCTTTTTTCCCGTCGATGACTGTCACCCAGTCCATTCCGTCCATCTCATTCACCAGGATAGTGCCGAAAGCAATGCCGAAGCTTTCCCAAGCCTGGCGCTGCCCTTTTTGCCGAAACGTCCGCTGTCCATCACTTTCTGAATGTTCGCCACATCACCTTTCGTGTCAGTGAAATCCTTGGTGAGCTGTTTCTTGATTGTCGACACAGCCCAGTCGTATGCCTCATTGATCAGGCTGATTTCCATCACGCGCACAGGAATCACCTCCTTCCACGGCCTGTCGCCACGGTTGCGTATTTCCAGCGAAGCGATGATTTTCTCGGCCGGCTTGGGACTTTCTCCTTTAGGAACGACAAACGAACATTCCACGCACACCGCCCCCCGGCCGGTAACCCAAATGTGCGAAGTATACCAGGCTCCGTTTTCCTGAAAGCTCTCAGTAGAATAGGCGCACGTCCGTCCGCCTATCTCCACCCGCCGGGAGCCGCGCACATTCTTCAGTTCGTAGTCAACCGATTCCTTCGCATAACCAAGGTTCTGCCCCTCATAGGCCGAAATGCGGAAGTTTCCGTCCCACTTGTCCGGATTATAAAACAAGAAGCTGTCTTCCGTATCTTCAAACTCACGCCAGCTGTCAGGATATTGCAATGAAAACCATGAGCCGGGAGATATATATTTTCTCATCGTATCAATTATTATAGTAAAACAGTACTGATTTGCGGAAATGACAAATGTCTTTTCGCTCCGTCATTTCACAGGAAGCACTTCAATCCAATAGTCATCGGGATCGTTGATGAAATAAAGTCCCATCGCCTCGTTTTCAAAGCACACGCAGCCCATTTCCTTATGAAACCTGCGGGCTTCGTCGTAGTCACCCTCCACGCGCAGACACAGATGACTCTCGTTTTCCCCCAGCTCATAGGGCTGGTCATGGTCGCGCAGCCAGGTCAGCTCCAGCATAAAGCCGGTCTGCCCGTCCCCCATATAGACCAGAACAAACGAACCGTCTGCGGCTTCCTTGCGGTTTATTTCATGCAGTCCCAAAGCCTTTTCGTAAAAGGCGATGCTCCTTTCAAGATCGGTCACATTGATATTGAAATGGTCAAATCTTCCTTTAATCTTCATAAGTCACTTAATTTTAGTTTCACATTCTTGTTGCCAGAACACTTCGCTCTGCCCTCTCCGCGCAAGTTCGACGAACCTCGCTCCGTTTGCCCGGGCAAACGGAGCAAATGCCGCCGCCTTCGCATAAGCCTCATCAAAGTGCATCGGCACAAAGATAGCTGTTTTTATCCGTTCCACAAACTGGCGCGGGCCGCGCATGTATTCTTTTCCCAGCCGGGGGTCTACGGGAAACATTGCCAGGTCTACCCTTCCGGCATATTCCGCCAACGTTTCCAGTTCGCGCAGGAAATCATTCTCATAGCCCCTCCACTCGCTTTCTTCGCACTCATCCATCCAGTGCCAGTTGTTGAGATCTCCGGCATGAAAGATGGTCTTCCCTTCCGCTTCCAGCAAAAAGGAAACCCCGATGTCCGTCGATCCGAAAGCCCTCACTTCAGTCAGTCCGTCCGCATACACGTCCCCCTCTTCCATCCACACCGCATCACCCTCAGGCACGGAGCAATGGCCGAGAATATCTTTGGAGAACACGAAAACAAGGTCGGGACGAACCTTCTTCCACTCAAGCACCTGCGGATTGAAGTGGTCGGAATGAGAATGGCTCGACAGCACGTAAAACCGTCCCGGACGCTTGAGGAGGCTTTCGTGCACCGCCCCTTCCGTTCCGGACACCGTATCTTCAAAATAATCGAACACCACGGTAAAGCCTTCGCCCGCCAGGGCAAAGCCGCTGTGATAAAGATAAGTCAATTCCATAACAATACAGTTTTATTAAAAAATCCGCAAACAACGGATTGCCCGCGAAATTCTTTATTCCCAGGCTGGAGATATAAATCTCCACCTTAAAGATATATATCCCCAGGCTGAATATCTGCATCTTCAGCCTGAAGACAGACTTTTCAACGCGCCAGAACCTTCTTCCGGAAGTAAACCTTCCGCCAGCCTGCACAGCTCCTCCCTTCTGCCCCCCGACCGAACATCTGCCAGCCACCGCCTGTCATTTTCCGACAGGCTGGATGAGCGCGCGCGTAGCCTTGTCGATCTCAAGAAACATATAGTTCACCTTTCCCGAATGAATCTGCTCGCGGTTTTCGTTGTAGATGCGGGTAGCATACTCCTTCGACTTTTCGAACATCAGCCTCGAAATGCTTTCCTGCGACTTTCCGGCCATTGTGGAATCAAGCTTCTCCTCCGGGAAGAAGTCGTCCAGATTCACATCGCCTATCATCGACGTTTCGAGAAAATGGATGTTGGTGTGCGAGCGGTCGGTATAATAGCCCACAAACATGTGCCCGGGCACACGGATCAAAATCGGGTTGATGTTGACGGCTTTCAGCAGCGAGGCAAAAAGCGCGCTTCCGTCCACGCAATTGATCTGGGCCGACTCGAACGCATCGTCGAACGTCCGCACACGCTGCGTGAACACCACATTCGACGACAGGCTGGTATTGCTTATGGAGCTATACTTGAAGCCTCTTTTTCTGAAGCACGTACCAAAGCGCGTATACCTGCTTGTCCACTACCTTCGGATCTTTGCTCTGGTATCCCCAGAAACGGTTCACGATCCGCGAATCGAGAGCCTCGCGCAATATCTGGCTGATGTTCGGATTGTCCTCGTTCACGTAAGCCGCAAAGAAGTCGCCCGTATCGTGAAACTTCATCCTGCTGTCCATATACCCCAGCAGACATTCGTTGATGCTGCGCATGGAAAAGGTGTGGACATTGCCGCTGAGCTTCCTTCCGTTCAGCTCCGCCTGGACAGCCACGCTTACCGGCATGGCCTGCTCATTGTCGAGCAACGCCTTGTAGTCCCAGATGATATCCGGAAAGACAAGATACTCACAGTCTGCCTTCGGGAGAATGAACTCCGACACCGAACGGGAGAAGAAAGGCGTTTCCGCCACCTCCACCCGGAGCTTGCTGTTGGCATGCGTGCTCTTTACACGTACCGCTATGCACGACTTGGGAGTGCCGAGGTAATTGCTGTCGGCAGGGACAACCAAATTGGCGTCAGTAGTAGCCGTCGAAAGAATCGTCACAGGGAATATATTGCCTCCCAGTTCATTCGTAATTTCTATCCTTGAAGAAAACGGCTCATATCTGTATATATATAAGGTAGAGCCAAGCACAATCAGAACGATCAGCGCATAGGTAGCCAATTTCCATCTGTTCTCGTCAGGCGGGAACAACCGGTTCAGTTTCATCATTTTTATTTTGTCATTCATGTAAATCAGAAATACGTTAAAAAACGGGGACGTGCCGCAACAGGACAGGCTCCGCATCCGTGCGGCAGCATGTCAGACCCCTCTTCCGGCACACCCCCATCTCCATCGTCCGCATCAGGACGTCAGACGCCCCGGCAAAAGCCGCCGGAATGCTTCACTTTACGGCAATGCATTCGATTTCCACCATCACATCCTTCGGGAGGGACTTTACGGCCACAGCCGAACGCGCAGGAAAATCCTTGTCGAAATATCCGGCATAAACCTCGTTCATCTCCGCAAACAGCGACATGTCTTTCAGAAACACCGTTGTCTTGACAATGTTTTCCACCGCCAGCCCCGCTTCCGCAAGCACCGACTTGATGTTCTCGAACACCTGGGCGGTCTGCTCCTTCACCCCGCCGTCAACCACACTTCCCGTAGCCGGATTTACCGGTATCTGTCCCGAAAGGAACACCATGCCATCCGTTTCAACAGCCTGGCTGTAGGGGCCTATAGCCGCCGGAGCATTCTTCGTAAAAATCACTTTTTTCATACATTTCTGACTTTAAATCTTTTTTCATGTGCTAAATTAGCGTTTTTCCGCCAATCTGAGGTCCATCCGGATAAAAAATATCAGCTTTTGTTTGTCGGTAAAATAAAAATAGCTACTTTTGCCTTAGAAAAGCATAAGCGAGACTGTGGACACACACTTGTGCGTATTCTCTCTTATAATTTCAATCAACCAAAAAATAACAATCATTTTTATAATTATGTGACGTGTGAAAAACGGAAAGAGCATCCCGTTGCAGGCATTTCATGATGTCTGCCGATAACCAAACACATCAAAAAATCATTTCTAACTATTTATGTATAACATTATTCAATTAAACGACAAAGACTTGTCCGAGTTGCAACAGATTGCCAAAGAGTTGGGTCTGACAAAAACCGAATCACTCCGCAAGGAAGAGCTGGTTTACCGGATCTTGGACGAGCAGGCGATTGTCGGAGCTACAAAGAAGGTAGCAGCAGAAGAAAAGAAAGAAGGACAACCGCGGAAACGCTCGCGCATCAGTGTCAAAAAAGAAGGGAACAAAGTATATACCGCAACAAAAGACAAGGCACAGCGGGTAGAAACGACTCCGCCGCCGGCACTTCCGGCACCGGCACCTCTTTTCAAAGACATGCCCGCAAACGAAGAGCCGGCTGCCGCAACAGCAGAGAAAGCACCCGCAGCCAAGCCTGAAAGCACGGAAAAGGAAGCGGAAGAAAAACCGAAAGCAAAAAGAGGAAGAAAGCCGGGATCGAAAAACAAATCGACAATAGCCAAAGAAAAAGAAGCGGAACCGGCCGAAACGCCAGCCGAAATGCAGGAACAGGCAAAGGACGCCGCACCGCAGCCGGAAAACGATAACATGAAGCTGCTTCCGCTCAATACGGAAAGCTCCGAAGACTTTATTCCAATCGAAGACCTCCCGTCTGAAAATTTCGAAATACCCACAGAACTGCTCGGAAAGTTCGAAGCGACAAAGGTGGAAGCGCCGACCATACAGAAAGAACAGAAACAAAAGTTTCAACGCCAGCAGCAGCGCCAGAACAACCGGAACAACCGCACGCGCCAGAACAACAACAACCATAACAATACACAAGGCGGACAAAACATGCCGGAAGCCCAGGCATCCGCACAGACAGTGCAGCAGCCTGCACGCCCCGTTGAAAAGCCATACGACTTTGACGACATACTGAAAGGAACGGGCGTTCTTGAAATCATGCCTGACGGCTACGGATTCCTCCGCTCGTCGGACTACAACTATCTTTCATCTCCCGATGACATCTATGTTTCCCAGTCGCAGATCAAGCTGCTCGGCCTGAAGACAGGCGATGTGGTAGAAGGAACCATACGCCCGCCGAAAGAAGGCGAAAAGTATTTCCCGCTGGTGAAAGTGTCAAAAATAAACGGACTCGACCCTTCGCTCGTACGCGACCGGATTCCGTTCGACCATCTGACTCCGCTCTTCCCGGAAGAAAAGTTCCAACTCTGCAAGGGCTATAACGACAACCTGTCGGTCCGCATCGTAGACTTGTTCACTCCCATCGGAAAAGGCCAGCGCGCACTGATCGTGGCACAGCCGAAAACCGGTAAAACAATCCTGATGAAGGACATAGCCAACGCCATCGCAGCAAACCATCCGGAAGTATACATGATTATGCTGCTGATTGACGAACGTCCGGAGGAAGTGACAGACATGGCCCGCAGCGTCAAGGCGGAAGTCATCGCGTCTACTTTCGACGAACCGGCCGAACGCCACGTAAAGATTGCGGGCATCGTACTGGAGAAGGCGAAAAGAATGGTAGAGTGCGGACATGACGTGGTCATCTTCCTCGACTCCATCACCCGACTGGCACGTGCATACAACACCGTATCTCCGGCTTCCGGAAAAGTCCTGTCCGGAGGTGTAGACGCCAACGCCCTGCACAAGCCGAAACGCTTCTTCGGAGCGGCGCGCAACATCGAAGGCGGAGGCTCGCTGACCATCATCGCCACAGCGCTGTCGACACGGGATCGAAAATGGACGAAGTGATCTTCGAAGAATTCAAGGGAACGGGAAACATGGAGCTTCAGCTCGACCGCACACTGAGCAACAAGCGCATCTTCCCGGCAGTCAACCTGGTGGCATCAAGCACCCGCCGCGACGACCTGCTGCTTGACAAGACCACGCTCGACCGCATGTGGATTCTGCGCCGGTACATCGCCGACATGAATTCGATTGAAGCGATGACGCTGGTAAAAGATAAAATGGAAAAGACAAAGGACAACGATGAGTTCCTGATGAGCATGAACTCTTGATGCCGGAGTCCGGAAAAAAGGAATGAGGGCGTGCAACGGTCAGGAAATCCTGCCACAGCACGCCCTCATTCTTGTTTCAGCCGAATCCGCCAACCGCCGTCAGAACGGAAGGTCGTCTTTCTCGTCTGTCGCAGCAAAGTCTGCCGGCGGAACCGGAGCCGCATTTACGGGAGGGAACGACGGATCGGGCACAGAAGCCTGCTGCATCGGATTCACACGGTCAACTCTCCACGCGCGGATGCTGTTGAACCAGCGGCCCTGCCATTCACGGGCATCAACGTCGAAAAACACGTTCAGTTCTTCACCCACCTGGATATTGAACTGGTTTATCTTGTCCTCTCCGAAAACGTCAAAACACATGCGACGCGGATACTGGTCATGAGTTTCAATTACATACTCCTGTACTTTCCACGGATTTCCCGTTTTAGAAACACCGCCTCTAGGCTCAAGAACGGCGATTACTCTTCCTGCTAATTCCATATTTCTTCATTTAAATTCGGCAACGAAATTAGTCTTTTCTGAAGAAGTATACTAATTTTTCAGAAGTTTTTTATGTGCCATACGCAATCTTTTCGTAACTTTGGCAGACAGTATCAACATGAATAAAAAGAATTTCAACTAAAGACAAAACATAGAAGTTACCATGAATTTTATCGTATCAAGCACCGCCATGTTCGGTCATCTGCAGGCTATAAGCCGAGTTATCAATTCAAAGAACTCACTCCCTATCCTAGACTGTTTCCTCATCAAGCTTACTGACGGAACACTGTCGATGACGGCATCTGACAACGATACAGTCTTGTCAACGTCGATCGAAACGGACCAGTACGAGGGAGAAGGCTGCTTTGCCGTATCTTCGAAGACATTGCTCGATGCCCTGAAGGAAATACCCGAACAGCCGCTCACATTTGACATAAATCTCGACAACCTTGAAATAACCGTATATTATCAGAACGGAAAATATTCACTGGTGGGGCAAGATGCCGACGAATACCCGCAAACGCCTGTGCTGGGAGATAATGCCACACAGGTTACGATAAACTCGGCAGTCCTTCTGAACGGCGTGAACCGCTGCACGTTCGCAACAGGCGACGACGAGCTGAGGCCGGTGATGAACGGCGTATACTTTGACATCACAGCCGCCGACATCACGCTGGTTGCAACCGACGGACAGAAGCTGGTGCGCAACAAGACTTCCCTGGCACACGGGGATGCGAACGCATCGTTCATCCTGCCCAAAAAGCCGGCTACTCTGCTCAAGAACCTGCTTCCGAAAGAAGACGGAGATGTGCGCATCGAGTTCAACGACCGGAACGCTTCGTTCACGCTGGAAGACTACCAGATGACTTGCCGCCTGATTGAAGGACGCTATCCGAACTATAATTCGGTTATTCCGCAGCACAACCCGAATTGCGCCACAATAGACCGCCTGACACTGCTCGGAGCACTGAAGCGCGTTGCCGTGTTTTCCTCACAGTCGGTCAGCCTGGTCAAACTGAGCCTTTCGATGAACGCGCTCAAGATATCCGCACAGGACATCGACTTCTCCACGGCGGCTGAAGAAACCGTAACCTGCCTTTACGACGGAGCGCAAATGAGCATCGGGTTCAAGTCGTCATTCCTGATTGACATTCTGAACAACATTTCCTCGCAGAACGTAATCATGGAACTTGCCGACCCGTCAAGAGCCGGAGTCATCGTTCCGGAAGAACAGAACGAAAACGAAGACTTGCTCATGCTGCTGATGCCCATGATGTTGAACGACTAGACTATAACCTATCCAAGCAATGAAACTGAATCTGAAAAATCCGCTCGTCTTTTTCGATCTGGAAACGACGGGCACAAACATAAATACCGACCGTATTGTAGAAATCTGCTACCTGAAAGTGTTCCCCTAACGGAAATGAGGTGTCCAAATCCATGCGGATCAATCCCGAAATGCACATTCCGGAAGCTTCAACCGCCATCCACGGCATTCATGACGAGGACGTGGCCGACTGCCCGACATTCAAACAGGTAGCAAAGGAAATAGCCAAGGATATTGAAGGAGCCGACATCGCCGGGTTCAACTCAAACCGGTTTGATGTGCCGGTGCTGGTGGAAGAGTTTCTCCGCGCAGGCATAGACATCGACCTGACCAAAAGGAAATTCATCGACGTGCAGGTCATTTATCACAAGCTGGAACAGCGCACGCTTTCGGCTGCCTACAAATTCTACTGCGGAAAGAATCTGGAAGACGCACATACCGCCGAAGCTGACACAAAAAGCTACATACGAAGTGCTGAAAGCGCAGCTCGACCGCTATCCCGACGTACTCCAGAATGACGTAAACTTCCTTTCGGAATATTCCAGCTTCACCCGCAACGCCGACTTTGCCGGACGCATCATCTATGATGACAAAGGAGTGGAAGTGTTCAATTTCGGAAAATACAAAGGCATGTCCGTTGCCGAAGTATTGAAACGCGACATGGGATATTACGGATGGATCATGAATGGCGACTTTACATTGAACACGAAGAACGTGCTGACAAAAATCCGCCTCCGCGAATCAGGAATGATAAAATAAATATTGTCACCGAATGGATACACTGAGAGGAAAGAAAATAGTATTGGGCATCACGGGAAGCATCGCCGCATACAAGGCGGCGGTGCTTGCGCGGATGCTGATCAAAAAAGGGGCAGAGGTGCAAATCGTCATCACGCCTGCCGGCAAGGAGTTCATCACTCCCATCACGCTGTCGGCACTGACCAGCAAACCCGTAATCAGCGAATTTTTCGCGCAGAGGGACGGCACGTGGCACAGCCATGTGGACCTGGGACTGTGGGCTGACGCCATGCTGATTGCTCCGGCCACGGCTTCGACGATAGGAAAGATGGCTCACGGAATTGCTGACAACATGCTCATCACAACCTATCTGTCGATGAAAGCGCCGGTTTTCGTCGCTCCGGCCATGGATCTGGATATGTTCGCACATCCTTCAACCCGACACAACCTTGACATTCTCCGCTCTTACGGAAACCATATCATCGAACCGGCTTCCGGAGAGCTGGCCAGCCACCTTGTAGGAAAGGGACGGATGGAAGAACCGGAAAAAATAACTGAAACGCTGGAGCGTTTCTTTGCGGAGAAAGGACAGCTTGCCGGCAAAAAAATCCTGATTACCGCAGGACCGACTTATGAAAAGATCGATCCGGTGCGTTTCATCGGCAATTACTCGTCGGGAAAAATGGGATACGCCCTGGCTGAAGCATGTGCCGGACGGGGAGCCGAAGTGACATTGGTCAGCGGCCCCGTGAGTCTGCAAACGCATCATCCGAATATACGGCGGATAGATGTGGAGAATGCCGCACAGATGTACGAAGAAGCTGCAAAGGCTTATGCGAATGCCGATGCGGGAATCTTGTGCGCCGCAGTTGCAGACTTTACGCCCGAAACGACATCCAAAGTCAAGATCAAACGGGAAAAGGATGACCTGATGCTCCGTCTGAAACCGACCCGGGACATTGCCGCCGCTTTGGGAAAACAGAAGAAAAGCAGCCAGATACTGGTCGGATTCGCACTCGAAACCAATGACGAGATACAACACGCGAAGGACAAGCTGGACCGCAAGAACTTTGACTTCATCGTACTGAACTCGCTGAACGACAAAGGGGCGGGCTTTCGCGTGGACACCAACAAGATTTCCATAATCGACCGGCAGGGGCTTGTTGCCTATCCGCTGAAGAACAAGAAGGAAGTTGCCGAAGATATAATCGACAAGCTGGCCGGCCTGCTCATCTGAGATTATTATGCTACAGTCTTTATACATACAGAATTATGCGCTGATAGACAGACTCGACATCGGTTTTGGCCCCGGCTTTTCCGTCATAACCGGAGAAACCGGAGCCGGAAAATCGATCATACTCGGTGCTATCGGACTGCTGCTTGGACAACGTGCCGATGTGAAATCAATAAAGAAAGGCACGTCGAAATGTGTTGTAGAAGCAAAATTCCATATCGCGAACTACGGGCTGAAACCGTTTTTCGAGGAAAACGACCTGGAGTTTGATCCGGAAGAGTGCATCATACGCAGGGAAATGACGGCTAACGGAAAAAGCCGGGCGTTCATCAACGACACCCCTGCTTCGCTGGCACAAATGAAGGTGCTGGGAGAAAAACTGATTGACGTACACAGCCAGCACCAGAACCTGCTGCTCAACAAGGAGGGCTTTCAGTTGAATATACTGGACATCCTGGCTCAGGACGATAAAGAAGCGGCAGCCTACCGGCAGGTATACAATGAATACAGAACGGTGTGCCGCGAACTGGACGATTTCATAGCACAGGCAGAAAAAAGCCGGCAGGATGAAGACTATATCCGCTTCCAACTGGAACAGCTCAACGAAGCAGAACTGAAGGAAGGAGAACAGACAACGCTGGAACAGGAAGCGGATACGCTGAGCCATGCCGAAGACATCAAATCGGGACTCTACAAAGCCCAGCAGCTCATTGACGGGGAGGAAGGAGGCACGCTGCCGCTTGCCAAAGAATGTATGCAGACTTTACAGAACATTTCAGAAGTGTATGCTCCTGCAAAAGAATGGACAGAACGGCTGAATTCCTGCTACATCGAGCTAAAGGATCTTTCGCATGAAATCTCAGGAGCTGAGGAAGAAATTGAGTTCAATCCTTCGCGGCTGGACTATGTGAACGAGCGGCTTAACCTGATTTATTCACTGCAGCAGAAGCATCATGCAAAGACGGTAGAAGAACTGATTGCCGTGCAGGAAGACTATCAGAACCAGCTCAACGCCATCACATCGTTTGACGACAGGATCGCGGAACTGAACCGGAAAAAAGAAGAGCTTTACAGCAAAGTGCTCGAACAGGCAAAGGTGCTCACTTCGCTTCGCACTGCTTCGGCAAAGCACATCGAAGAGCAGATGAAATCGCTGCTCATCCCGCTGGGAATGCCGAACGTGCGTTTCGCCGTAAAGCTCGAACAGCGGAAAGAGCCCGACAGCAAGGGTATGGACACGGTTACTTTCCTGTTTTCCGCCAACAAGAACGGCACGCTGCAGAATGTGGCATCCATCGCCTCGGGAGGAGAAATCGCCCGGGTCATGCTTTCACTCAAGGCCATGATAGCCGGGCCGTAAAGCTGCCGACCATCATCTTCGACGAAATTGATACGGGAGTTTCCGGATCAATAGCGGAGAAAATGGCGCTTATCATGCAGGATATGGGAAAGCAGAACAGGCAGGTCATCAGCATCACTCACCTTCCGCAGATCGCCGCACGAGGAAACGCGCATTATAAGGTATACAAAAAAGATACGGAAACCGGAACAAACAGCTACATCCGGCAACTAACCGACGAAGAACGGGTGCAGGAAATCGCCCATATGCTGAGCGGAACCACTCTGACAGACGCAGCCGTGCAGAATGCACGCGCTTTGCTGGAATTTGAAAACAAATGAAATGAAAGATATGATTGAAAAGAACGAAATGATATTCGGTGCCAGAGCTGTCATCGAAGCGATACAGGCCGGAAAGGAAATAGACAAGATTCTGGTCAAAAAGGATATTCAAAGCGAACTTTCGCGGGAACTGTTCGCCGCATTGAAAAATACGGCCGTGCCCGTACAGCGAGTTCCGGTAGAACGGTTGAACCGGATTACACGGAAGAACCACCAGGGAGTGATTGCATTTATCTCGCCCATCGTTTACCAGCGGACAGAAGATCTGGTGCCTTTCCTTTTTGAGCAGGGAAAGAATCCGTTTTTTCTGATGCTCGACGGCGTGACGGATGTCCGCAATTTCGGTGCCATAGCCCGCACCTGCGAATGTGCAGGGGTAGACGCTGTAATCATCCCTTCGAAAAACAGCGTAAGTGTCAACGCGGATGCAATAAAAACGTCTGCCGGAGCACTCCATACGCTTCCGGTATGCCGGGAGAACAGCCTGACAAGCACGATCAAGTTTCTGAAGGAAAGCGGATTCCAGATCATAGCCGCCACGGAAAAAGGGGATTACGACTATACGAAAGCAAACTACCAGAACCCGGTATGCATCATAATGGGTGCGGAAGATACGGGAGTTTCCTACGACAACCTGGCTCTTTGCGACGAATGGGTCAAGATACCTTTATATGGAAAAATCGAATCGCTGAACGTGTCGGTGGCTGCCGGAGTCCTGATTTATGAAGCCGTCAAGCAACGGCATATTGAAGCATAATACAAATATGGAGAACAACAATATGAAGAAAGCAATACTTTTACTGGCTTGCGGGATAGCCGTTCAGAGCGGAATGGCTCAGGAACTTCCCAAATGGGCCGACAAAGCCCGGAAAGCTGTCTTTTCAGTCATCACATACGACAAGGACAACAAAATACTGAATACCGGAAACGGTTTCTACATCAACGCAAACGGAACGGCTGTTTCCGATTACAGCCTGTTCAAAGGAGCCGAACGGGCCGTGGTCGTAACAGCCGACGGAAAAGAACTGCCTGTCACGTATATCCTGGGAGCTGACGAGATGTATGATGTGGTGAAGTTCCAGACCGAAGTGGACAAGAAGATTTATCCCCTGGAACCGGCAACGGCACCGGGCAGCATGGGTCAGACCGTTTTCCTGCTTCCCTACTCCACACAAAAGGACATCAAGGCGCAAACAGGCACTGTCACCAAAGTGGATACCATCGGAAAGCAGTCTTTTTACTACACATTAAACATGAAGACGGGCGACAAGACCGTAAGCTGCCCGGTAATGAACGGAGAAGGACAGGTGCTGGGACTTATCCAGAAAAATGTTGACGAAAAGAGCGACGCAAGCTTTGCCATCGGAATCAACTATGCTAAAGCTCTGGCAATAAATGCGCTGTCAATAAACGACTATTCGCTCAAGTCGATCGGCATCCGAAAGGGACTGCCGGAAGACGAATCGCAAGCATTGGTCTTCCTGTATATGGCTTCATCAAGCCTGAAGGGCAACGAATATCAGGAACTGCTCAACGAGTTTATCACAAAATACCCGGAAAACAGCGAAGGGTATTCAAGACGGGCCATACTGTATATCAGCAAAGGCGACGAGGAGCATCTCAAACTGGCAGACGAAGACCTGAAAAAGATGCTTGAAGTATCTGAAGACAAGGCAGAGGGACATTACAACATCGCCAAGCAGATTTATAATTATGTCATTTCGCTCAACGGGAAACAGCCTTACGGCGACTGGACGCTTGACCGCGCATTGGAGGAAATCAACGCCGCACTTGACAAAGACAACCAGGGACTGTATTACCAGCTTCAGGGCGACATATTCTTTGCCCAGCAGAAATATCCGGAGGCTTTTGCCAGCTATGATGCCGTCAACCATTCCACACTGGCTTCTGCCGCTTCTTTCTACTCGGCCGCAAAGACGAAGGAACTGATTGAAGGAGCCAGCAAGAAAGAAGCCATCGCGCTGATGGACAGTGCTGTGGCACGGTTCATCATGCCTTACGGCAAGGATGCTGCCCCTTATCTCTATGAACGCGGAAGGATGAAAGCCGAGGACGGACAGTTCCGCGAAGCCGTAAAAGACTACAATGCTTTTTCGGATGCGATGATGGGACAAGTATCGGCAGAGTTCTACGTCATCCGCGAACAGGCTGAAATGCAGTGCCGCATGTACCAGCAGGCCATCAACGACATCAACAAGGCTATCGAAATGGAACCGGGAAACGAAAGCTACTGGGTGGAGAAAGGAAGTGTGCATCTGCGTGTAAACCAGCCGGAAGAAGCAGTCAAAGCTCTTACAAGAGCTACGGAACTCAACCCCAAGAACGCGGCAGCCTACCGGATGATGGGATATGCACAAATCCAGCAGAAAAAGAAAAAGGAAGGCATGGCCAACCTGGAAAAAGCGAAAGAACTGGGAGATACCGTGGCTTCAGGACTTATCGAAAAATATAAATAAACGTTATCATGAACAACCGCATCTGTCACCTTTTCGGAATCAAGCGCCCCATCATTCAAGGCGGAATGGTGTGGTGCAGCGGATGGCGTCTGGCATCTGCCGTGAGCAACGCGGGCGGACTGGGACTGATAGGAGCCGGCTCCATGCACCCTGAAACCTTGCAGGAACATATACGCAAGTGCAAGGCGGCAACCGACAAGCCTTTCGGAGTAAACGTTCCGCTCATGTATCCTGAAATCGACAAAATCATGGACATCATTGCCAGTGAAGGCGTGAAGATTGTCTTCACTTCGGCAGACAATCCTGCAAGATGGACCGACACGCTGCACAGCGCAGGAATAAAAGTGGCGCATGTCGTTTCGTCAACGTGTCAAGCAAGGTCAAAAAAGCCGAAGCGAGCATTGGCATTATGGACAGTCAAAGTGTCCGCTGGGGCGATAACCGTTCTCTCAATGGCATTGACGGCAATAAGAAGGTGAAGGGCATTAAGCGTCATGTTGTCGTGGACAAGAACGGATTCCTGATAGCTGTCATGGTAACAACAGCCTGCGTACATGACGGAAAGGCCGCTTACCTGCTGGCCAGATGTTTGAAGGAGCTTTGTTGCAACATCAAAGTTATCCTGGCGGATGCCGGATACAGGGGAGAAGTGGCTGCCAAAATCAAAAAGGCTTTCGGATATGCGCTTGAAGTTATTGTAAGCGGAGACAAGTCAAATGGCTTTAAGCCAATAGGCAAGAGATGGATTGTGGAAAGAACTTTTTCCTGGTTTGATAATTATAGGAGGCTCTGCCGAAACTATGAATTCACATTCGATTCGGCAGAGGAGATGGTGAAACTTCGAGAACTTTCATCAGCGAATCCTGCTGTGCCGCGGTCAGCGTAGAATCAGTGGTTGCCTTCTTGTAAATGCTTTCCATCTCATCATTAATCCGCTTATACTCGTCCATGAATCCCTGCATCACATCATTGTTGGCCGTAC